>Ga0181517_10000452_pt1 | contig 55934 bp, 35 predicted proteins | sample PEATcosm2014_Bin_31_FD_119748 | JGI IMG/M metagenome (GOLD analysis project Ga0181517, IMG submission 119748) | Peatland microbial communities from MTU Mesocosm Facility, Houghton, MI, USA - PEATcosm2014_Bin01_30_metaG | ecosystem: Environmental > Terrestrial > Soil > Wetlands > Peat | place... | reverse complement strand
TTTACCTTGGCCGTCTATTGGATCAACCAGCCGCCGTTCATGGGCGGCTATACTAATATCAGCATCTGGGAGAACGCCCAGACCAATACGTCCACCGTCACGGTCTATGACGTCGATTCCCCAGGCACCAACCTGACCCTCACCGTCAGCTCGGCCAACACCAATATCGTCGGGGTCTCCATTACCACCAGCAACACCCCCGGCGCCACCAATGCCAGCTTTGTGCTGGGCTTCAGCTCCGGCACCAACGCCATCGGCTCCAGCGTCATCAGCCTGGTTGCCAGCGACGGCACCAACTTTACCACCAACACCTTTACCGCCACCGTCGTCGCCCGCAACCAACCGCCGTCTTATACCTTCAGCACCAATACGCTGGTGGTCGGCGAGAACGCCGGCAATTTCTCCTCCGCTAATTTCCTCACCAGCCTGGCCAGCGGTCCTACCAACCAGGCCGCCGAAGGCTGGGGCTTCTTTGTCCTGGGCTCCGGCACCAACGCCACCAACGTCAGCTTTGCCGTCGCCCCGACCGTCTCCTCCAACGGCACTCTCTCTTTCAGGACCACCACCAATACCTTTGGCACCAATACCCTTACGGTGGTCATGACCAACACCGGCAGCCTCACCAACGGCGGCATCAATGCCTATACCAACTCCTTTACCCTGGCCGTCTATTGGATAAACCAGCCCCCGTTCATGGGCGGCTACACCAATATCAGCATCTGGGAGAACGCCCAGACCAATACGTCCACCGTTACGGTCTACGACGTCGATTCCCCAGGCACCAACCTGAGCCTCAGCGTCAGCTCGGCCAACACCAACATGGTGGGCGTCTCCATCACCACCAGCAATACCCCCGGCGCCACCAACGCCAGCTTTGTGCTGGGCTTCAGCCCCGGCACCAACGCCATCGGCTCCAGCGTCATCAGCCTGGTTGCCAGCGACGGCACCAACTTCACCACGAACACCTTTACCGCCACCATCGTCGCCCGCAACCAACCGCCGTCTTATACCTTCAGCACCAATACCCTGGTGGTCGGCGAGAACGCCGGTCTGGTCTCCTCCACCAATTTCCTCACCAACCTGGCCAGCGGACCCACCAACCAGGCTGCCGAGGGCTGGTCCTTCACCGTCACCTGCACCACTACTAACAGCACCAACGTCACCTTTGCTGTTGCCCCGACCATTTCCTCCAACGGCACCCTCTCCTTCCAGACCACCACCAACACCTACGGCACCAACACCGTTACGGTGGTGATGACCAACACCGGCGGCACGGCTAATGGCGGCATCAATTCCTATAGCAACTCCTTTACGCTGGCGGTCTACTGGATCAAGTATCCGCCAAGCTTGGTTGGTTTAACCAACACGACCATCCTGGAGAATGCCACCAACGGCTTGACTATACCGTTCACCATCGTGGACCTGGATTCCAACATATTCACCCTCACAGCGACCTCCTCGGCCACCAACGTCACGGGAGTATCGGCGACCTCCACGAACAAGGCCGGCACCTTGACCCTTATCCCGGTAACGAATGCTTACGGCACCAGCACCATCACCGTGAGCGTGGACGACGGTTACACCACCAACAACTCGAACTCGGCCACCTTCACCCTGACCGTTCTGATGGTCAATCAGGCTCCGTCGTTCAGCCTGAGCCAGACCAACGTCGCAGTAGATAACTACCTCAAGCCCATTACGATGACGGGCTTCCTGACGAACATCTCGGCAGGACAGGCCCAAGATACCAACCTGAGCGTGAACTTCATCGTAACCAACAACAGCCCTGCCCTCTTCGCGGCACAGCCGGCTATTGACACCAATGGCACTTTGACCTTCACGCCTCAGGCCAACGCGGGCACCATTACGGTCAGCGTCAGCGCCCACAACAACGGCGGAGTGGCCAACGGCGGCAGCGACACGTCCGCCATTCAGACCTTCACCATCACCATCCCGCCCAACCCCTTCGACTTCCTGCAAGGACAGTTTGCCGGGCTATTCTTCGACACCAACACTACCGCAAATAGCAGCTCCGGCTACTTCAGCCTGGCGCTCGCCACCAACGGCAACTTTAGCGGCTACGTGCTGGTTGCCGGGGCAAGCAACACGTTCAGCGGCCAATTCGACGCAACTAACGCCACCGCCTCGACGACTCTCTCCAACGCTAACCTGGTCCTGAACCTGGCCTTGGATATCAGCGCAAACTGGACCGAATCCATTTCCGGATCGGTGAGCAATACCGCTGACAACTGGAACGCGACCCTGCTCTCCTATCTGAATGTGTATTCCGCCACTTTCCCGAGCGATTTCGCGGCCGAATACCTCGTGGCTATCCCCGGCGGCGCTGACTCGCAGGGCCCCGATGGCGATGGCACACTCAGCCTTGTCGTCAGTAACACCGGCACGGCCTCGCTCGGGGGCTATCTGGGGGATAATACTCAGATCGCACAGGAGAGCCAAATCTCCCGCTACGGCCACTTCCCGTTCTACGTCGGCTTCGGCTCCACGGGTTCGATCTCCGGTTGGCTGAGCTTGACCAATGACCAGCCGAGCTGCTTCACACCGGATTCCCAAGTCGCATGGATCAAAGAGTCAGGCGGCGCAAGCTACACCGGCGGGTTCACCAATGTATCCGTGGCGATCGGCTCAGCGTATAACTCCACGGTTCGCGACCTGCTCTCAATCAACACCGCTCAAGTCATTCTTACCGGAGGCGGGCTGGCCACTCCGATTACGAACGACGTAACGATCGCTGCCAACACTATCATCGTAGCTTCCGGCGCAACCAACGACCTCGTCCTGACCATGGACCGCACGACCGGCCAGATCCAGGGCAGCTTCAGTGCCGGCGGCCAGGTCGAGGCGGTCTATAGCGTGATTCTGCAATCGACCAATGAGGCCCGCGGTTACTTCTGGGGTAATAGCGAGAGCGGCTCTTTCATCCTGAAATAAGCGAGCCCCTGGCGTCCAGGATACGCGCGAGTCTATGTCGGTGACGGGCGGCTTTCGGACCGCCCTCTATACTGGACACCGCCCGGGACCGCGTGCGATGCTGCCTTCGGATTACGAAATCTCATGAAGATCGCAATTGGTTCGGATCATGCGGGGTTCCAGTATAAAGAAAAAATCCGCACGCTTCTCGATAGCCTGGGGCATACGGTCAGCGACCTCGGCACCCACTCAGCCGATCCGGTTGATTATCCGGTCTTTATTCGGCCGGTGGCCGAAGCCGTGGCCCAGGGCAAGGTCGAACGCGGCATCGTTTTGGGCGGCTCCGGCAATGGCGAAGCGATGGTTGCCAACCGCGTCAAAGGCATCCGCTGCGCACTCTGCTGGAATGAAGAATCGGCCCTGCTTGCCCGCCAGCATAACAACGCCAACATGCTGTCATTGGGTCAACGGATGATGCCGTTGGAAATGGCGCTCCAGATTGTGCGCCTCTGGCTCGATACCCCTTTTGAGGGCGGCCGCCACCAGCGCCGCATTGATATGATTGATGCCGCGTAAGGGCGCGGCCGGCTCAACAACCCGCTACACGGCTGGCGCTTCTATCGGTCGAGGGAGAGAGGCAGTCCCGGCCCATCCGCCCCAGGCAGCGGCCAGAAGGCCGAGAATCAGCGCGATAAAGCCCCAAAAAGCTCCTTCAGCAATCCCTTTGGCTGCGGCCTGCCCCGCCTGGCTGGCCTTCTGGGTTGCCTGGCCCCGCACCTCCTGGAACTGTTGGTCCCATTGATTCACCAGGTTGGCCGCTTCCTGCTGGCTGAGATGGTGTTTGCTGGTGAGTATGCCAACCACCTGATCCCGTTCTTGTGGAGCTTGCGCCGCGCCGCCATGACTTTCCATGCGTCCCAGGGCAGCCGCCAGATCCGTATCCTGCTGGGCCATGGCCGTGAGGCTTCCGGGCACTTGCTGCCCTTCTGTGCGCCCTGTCGGAGGCAATAGCCCGCCCGCTTGGGGAAAGGCAGACTTGATCTGGTCTCCCAAGGAGGCAACGGCCTCCTGGCCCGGGCTGATCCCGTTCGATGCGCGAGAGGAAATGGCGTTGCTGATCAGCGCCCCGGCCCCGCCGAGCAGGGTCCCCAGGGTTGTCGCCAGCAGACCGAACATCCCTAAGGTGGCCATGCTCCAAGCGACAATCCCGTGAAGCATCCCATCGGCGCGCCGCGGCCCGCCCGAGAGCCGCCCCGCAATGCAGGCCCCCACCCAAACCGAGATCAAGCCGGTCACCAGGAGCCAGATTCCCGAGCCCAGCGCCATGGATTGGGCGGAGTTCTGCTGCTGAAAGGGCTGAAACGCCGCTATGCCTGCGGCCACCCCAAGCAGCGTGAGCATCATCTGCATGACGATAGTGACAACCATGCCCGCGAAAATCGCGCCCCACGAGACGCGGCGGACCCGCGATGGCGCCAGCCGCGGCGCGATGTGTTCAACATGAACCTCTTCTTTCATAACCGTTCTCCTCCTCTGCGCCCTTGACCTCCTGGTTTCCTCCTCCCCAAGAACCTCCGGCAAACCAAACTAGCGCCGGACACAGACTTCCGCCTCTAGGGTGATGTCCTGATTGAATTGAAAACGTGAAATCGGCCACTGACGAGCCAACCCGGTGCGGACGGACGGCCCCGGCCAGCCACCCCCCTTGTCGCCTCGACCACTTCCACGTTCTGACGTCACATCAAAACCGCCGCTCCAGGCACCGCGCGGCCCGCAATATTATTGCGACGTGTGGTCCTGAATATTGTTGCCTAATGAGGAAATGTCCTCGCCGGCTCCATGTGCGGTGTGGCATCCGACTGCGCCAATGACAAGACCCGCCGCAGCCAGTAACATGAGAATTATCCGTTTAATCATAGCATTTTTCTCACCCGGCGGCCCTGTTCTCTGATCCGAACTCACCGGATGGCATCCAACTCTCCTCCTTCGATCTCAGGCGTGCCATGGGGTATTTTACGGGCGGGAAGACCTCCAGCTTCGCCAGCCTATTTATCCTCGGCGGCGGCAGGCGCGGAGACGGGACGATTGGTCGAGGACCCGGAGGCCGATTCGGCGACGAATTTGTCGAGAATTGCCAGGTAGCTGTCCAGTTCCGGAGCTGAGCCCTCGCCCGCGTCGCCTTTGAGCGCCCGCAATTGATCGGCGGCTGCTTTGGCCTCGGAACGGATGTCATCGACCGACAGCTTGCCGCTCATCAGGCCGCCCATGAGTTCATTGTACTTGGCTTTGGCTTCCGGCGTCGCCTCGCGAAGAAGCTGTTCCTGAACCTGCTGCGCCTCGCTGGCGCTTCCCCCCGGCTGGGGCGCTGTAGCGCCTCTCATCGCCGAGTTTGTCGATCCTGCCCAGGGCGCGCGAACGATCTGATTTGTGGCCGAAGAGGCCCTGACGGAGCCAGCCGCCTTGGGGCCAAAGAGGATCGCGCTTACCGTGCCGCGCGGGAGCTTCACGGCTCCCAATACTTCGCTTTGCAACACGACCGTGTCCGTGTCGACGGACGTAATTTTCCCCACATAGCGATCCCCGTTTTGCATTTCGACTTCGTCGGCGATCGCGCCCGCAGGGGGCAGTAAGGCAAGGCAAGCCAATGCCCAAAGGCGGCAAAGGGGTAGAAGATAGTTTGCTGGGAACAGGCAGGCAAGGGTTCTTCTCATGCCTCTACACTACTCCCGAGATCACCCGGCTGCAATACAGAAGGGAGCGCCGGACCGGACAAGACGGCCCGCTCAGTACACCTTCCGCAGATTGGAGGGGAGGATGTTGAGCTCGGTGCGGTATTTGGCGACCGTGCGGCGCGCAATAACGATGCCCTTTTCCTGGAGCATTTTAACCACTTCCTGATCCGAAAGCGGCTTGGAAGGGTCTTCGCCCTTGAAGATTTCGGAGATCATGTCCTTGACGCTAGTGTTGGACATGCCGCCGCCGTTGGCAGTCTGAATGCCGGCCGTGAAGAAGTACTTCATCTCGAAGATCCCTTGCGGCGTCTGCATGTACTTGCCGGAGACGGCACGGCTGACGGTGGTTTCGTGCACGCCCACAACCTCGGCAATCTGCACCATGGTCAGGGGCTTGAGAGCCGACACACCCTTCTCGAGGAACTCTCGCTGGCGATTGACGATTTCGCGGGCGATGTTGAGAATTGTCTGCTGGCGCTGGTGCAGGCTCTTGATGAGGAACTTGCCGGCCCGAATCTTCTCGCGGATGTAGTTGCGCACCTCAGGGGTGTTGCTGTCGTGCGCCATCAGGTCCTTATAGGTGTTGCTGATGCGCAGATGCGGGATGTGCTCGTTGTTGGTGCTGACGATGTACTCGTCGCCGGACTTGTGAACGAAGACTTCCGGGAGAATGTATTGGTCGTTATCCGGCAGGAAGGCGCGGCCGGGCCGAGGTTCAAGCCGGGCGATGTTTTCGAGTGCGTCCTGGACCTCGTCCACCTCGGTGCCGGTGCCTCGGGCAATTTCGGGGATGCGCCGTTTGCCGAGGGCTTCCATGAACTCGCTCACAATCCGGTACTCGAGAGAATCCTGGTGGCCGACACGCTCCAACTGCAGCATGAGACATTCGCGCAGGTCCCGAGCCCCAACACCCGGCGGGTCAAAGCTCTGGATCACCTTGAGCACGCTCAGGATCTTCTCCGGCGGCAGGCTGGTGGAGAAGGCCAACTCATCGATGGTCGCCTTGAGATACCCATAGTCATCGATGTTGCCGATGAGCATTTCGGCAATAGGCCATTGTTCCTCGGGCAAAGCGGATTCGCGGACCTGCTCCAACAGAATCTCCTGGAGCGAGATCGACGCCACCAGAGAATCAAACATGAACTGCCGTTTCTCTTCGTCTTCGGCGGAGGCGCGGATGGGCGCGTTGGTCTGAGCGAAATGATCGCGCCATTCCTGGTCGAGCTGAACGAGCCGCTCGAATTCGGCTTCGAAGTCATCGACCGGCTCAGCGGTGTTCTTTTCAGTAGCAGGATCGAATTGAACATCGGCAGGAGGTTCGGCCAAATCAGCCGCGGGGGCGGGTGAGTCCGGCTCCCGGTTGTCCTTTTCCTGCGCATCCATCTCTGTCACAGGCGCTTCCTCCAACACGGGGTTTTGCTGAAGTTCCTGTTCGACCAGGGCCTTGAGCTCGAGGGTGGGCGCCTGCAACAGGGCGAGCGATTGCTGCAGTTGCGGTGCCAACACCAGCGACTGCGTCAGACGCTGCGACAATTGCAAGCCTTGTGCCATGACGTGATATTGTAGGCGATTACCGGATCAAGACAAGCAAGAAGTTGGCACGAGTTACGCTTTCCAGCCGATAAGCGCGATCCCCGAGGAGCAAAGAAACCCAACGCAGCCCCACCGTAAACCAACGGCTCCCGGAAAAAGACTGGTTTTTCCGGGCGACGGGGCTTGCAATCCGCATCGAGCCGTTCCATTCTGCTCGGGCGGCAAATGCAAGGCGCGCCGTCATAAGCGCCTGTCGTAACGTAATGAGCACATTACCTGATAACGAATTCGATCTGGAAAAGCTCTTCCTGCCCGCCTGGGCGCAGCAAGAGGCCTCCGCCAACAAATACTCCAAGTATGAAGGGGAGGAAGAGCGACCCGAGCGCCGGGGCGATCGCCGCGGCCCGCGTCCGCCCCGACGGGATGCTGGCCCCCGCCGTGAAGGACCCCCGGCCCAGGGCCGGGAAGATGGCCGTCCGCGCCAGGATCGGCGTGGCCCCCGACCCGAAGGCGGCCGAGGCCGCGGCCCGACCAGTGACCGGGGCGAAGGCCGGCGGGGTGACCCGCGCGAGCGGCGCGAACCGGCGGCGCCCCTGCCCGAGATCAATCTGAGCCTCGTGCCGGAAGAGAAAGGCGTCGAATCCCTCGCGCGCCAAATCCGGATGACCGGACGGGCCTACCCCCTGTTCGACATCGCACAGATGATCCTGCAAAAGCCCGAGCGGCATACCAACACGTTTAGCGTGAAGAAGAACGCCGAGGGCAAACCGGTGCAGCCGCTGTTTGTCTGCGCGCTGGACGACACGCTTTGGCTCTCGGAAGATGAGGCCGTGGCGCATGTGCTCAAAAAGCACTTCAACACCTTTTACCAGGCCGAGCGCTCGCCCACCGAGCCGCCCAAGGGCAAGTACACCTTTGTGGCCCAATGCGGGCTTAGCGGCACGATCCTGGGACCGCCCAATCATCACGACTACCAGAACCAGTTGCGGAAACTCCACACAGAGCGGTTCTCACGCATGCCCTTCGAGGTGTATAAGTCTCGGGTGCGCATCGTTCGCGACGAGGAGGTGGTCAAAAAGTGGATTGAAGACCAGAGCTTCAAGACCGAATACTTGTGTCTCAACACGCCCGAATCGACAAAGCTCGACAGCATGGCGGCGGTCGAGCAGCACTTCCGTCAGACCCACAAGGACAGCATTATCAAGCCGGTCGAATCCCACACTCTGAGTGGCGTTGCCGCGAGAAACCTGCGCAGTCCGGAGCTTACGCGCATGGTCCGGAGCGTCTGGGAAGACCAGCGGCGCTTCCCGCTCCAGATTGCCACAGTCCTGAGCCAGCAGTTTGCCGGGCACGGGCTGCAGTTCTTCAAGGTCAACAAGACCATCACCCACGTCTCGGTCGCCCGGCCGCACTATCTCGATATGACGGCGACTCCGGTGTCCGAGGGAGTCAAGCGCATTGTCGATTACATCAATGCCCATCCTAAATGCACCCGCCGGGTGCTGATTGAGGCGCTAGCTCCGTCCCCTGCTCCAACGCCGACCCTTATCTCTGCGCCGGCCCCCGCCGCCGCCCCGCCCGCAACGGGTGAACCCGCCGCCACCGAAGCTCAGGCGGCGCCCCAGGCGGCGGCCGCTCAACCAGCGCCGCAACCGGAAACCGCCGAGCCGACCTCCGAACAGACCGCCCTGGTTGCGGATCTGCACTGGCTTGTCCATGAGGGGCACGTTATCGAGTTTGCCAACGGAGTCCTCGAGACGGCGAAAAAACCCTTGCCCAAGCCGCCCAAGCCCGAGCCGAAGCCTGCCCCCGGAAAGCCCGCCGAACCCGCCGTTGCCAGTGAGGCAGCGCCCGGGCCCGAAGCCATCGCGCCGCTTCCCGCCACGGAAACTCTCGCGCCCATGGCAACGGAGAGCTCTGCTCCCGAGACCACGGCGGCTGCCGAAACTGCCCCGGCTGTCGAGCCAGTCCCTCCGGCCGAGTCGACGCCTGAGTCCGCCGCGCAAGCCACATCCCCCGAACCCGAATCGACGCCTTCCGCCCCGAGCGAGCCGTCTGTCGAACCTCCATCTCAGCCCTAAAGAGGAGGGGCTGGGAAAAGAGTCGGACCGGCGATCCATGCGCTGCAAGGGGAGCGCTGTGGATGCGCTCTGATCGGGCTACCTGAGCCCCGTCCTGTTTGCTGTCTCATGGTTGTAAGGTTTCCAGGTTCTAACGGCTTAACATTCCAGCATTTGCCCTCTGCCAAATATTGCCTTTCCTTCTGGAAGAGGCCTGTTATCTTCACCTTATGCCTTTCAGCAAATTGGGGCTTTCCCACGCGATGATCGACGGTGTGAAAGCTATGGGTTATATCGAACCGACACCGATCCAGCTCCGAGCGATCCCGTTGATTATGGCGGGCCAGGACGTCATTGGAAGCGCCCAGACCGGCACGGGGAAGACCGCGGCGTTTGCGCTGCCAATCCTGTCGAAACTGGGCAAGCACGAGCCGGAGACGCGCGTGCTGGTCCTGGAACCGACGCGCGAACTGGCCGCCCAGGTCGAGACCGCCATCCGCACATTTGCCCGGTTCACCGACCTGCGCACCGCCGTGCTGTTTGGTGGTGTCGGCTACGGCAACCAGCGCGAGGCGCTCCGGCGCGGGGTCGATATCATCGTCGCCACGCCGGGACGGCTGCTGGACCTGATGCAACAAGGCGACTGCAGGCTTGACCGCGTCAAATCGCTGGTGCTGGACGAAGCCGATCGGATGCTGGACATGGGCTTCCTGCCCGACGTGCGGCGCATCCTGCAAAAATGCCCGCGGGAACGGCAGACATCTCTGTTTTCGGCAACGATTCCACCCGAGATCGGGACCTTGATTCAATGGGCCATGCGGAACCCGCAGACGGTTGAGATCGGGCTGCGCCGCTCGCCTAAGGACACCGTCAATCACGTCATCTACCCGGTGTCGGATTCGCAAAAGACGGATCTGCTGATCGATTTGCTAAAGCGCGTCAAATACGAGTCGGTGATTGTATTCTGCCGGACAAAGCACGGGGCTGACCGGGCGGCGCACGTGCTCAAACGCAACAATCACGCCGTGGCGGTGCTGCACTCGAACCGGACTCAGCGGGAGCGGGAGCAGGCGCTACTCGGCTTCCGCGAGGGCCGCTACGAGGTGCTGGTCGCCACCGACATCGCCGCCCGTGGCCTGGACATTGCCGAGGTGAGCCATGTCATCAATTACGACGTGCCGCAGCATCCGGAGGATTACATTCACCGCATCGGCCGCACCGGCCGCATGGAGAACAAGGGCGAAGCCTTCACTCTCATGGTGGCTGAGGACATCCGGCACGTAAATGCCATCGAGCGGTTTATCAGTCAGAAGATCGCGCGGGTCAAACTGGAGGGATTTGACTACAAATACACCGCTCTGTTCGAGGAAGGAAAGCCCGGCCATCAAGGCGGAGCCCCTCGAGTCCGCGGCGCCCGCGTGCACGGAGGCTATTTCTACGGTCCTGCCCGGCGGAGACACTGACCAGCCGCGGTTTGTATCGGTCCGGATCGCCGCATAAACCCGGCGGTCAGTCGATTGCCGCGACCGCGGGAGCTGGGGCTCCAGCGGAGTGCTTCTGGGTGGCGGGCACGGGGGATTCATCCCGGACAAGTTGGACCAGCAATGCGGCCAGGAGGAGGAAGACGCCGCCGGCAACGACGGCGGCAAGTCGATTATTATTGAGGAGATGGTTCATGACCCAGCCGAAGCCGACGGAGGCGGCGATTTCAGGCAGGACAATGAAAAGGTTGAAAAGGCCCATGAAGACCCCCATGCGCGCGGCCGGCAGCGAGGAGGCAAGCATGGCGTAGGGCATGGCCAGGATGCTGGCCCAGGCAATGCCGACCCCGGTCATCGAAAGCAGGAGCAGCCATTTGTCGTGAATCACCGCCACCGAAAGCAGTCCCGCGCCGCCGCAAAGCAGACACACGGTGTGAATCGTTTTGCGGCTGAACCGCTGCGAGAGCGCGACCAGAAGGAACGAGAAGAAAAAGGTCACCACCGAATACATCGAGAAGCAGAGCCCGCCCCACTCGACCCCTGAGGAATAGAGGCCCGATTTTTCATCCAGCGCGCCAAAAACATTCCGGGCGACGGCGACCGGGAAATAAAGCCACATGCAGAAGAGGCCGAGCCAGGTAAAGATCTGCACCAGGGCCAGCCGCTTCATCGTGGAGGGCATCTCGCCCACCGCCGACAGGACTTCGCGGGCGCCTCCGATGAGCCCGGACTTTTGGGCCTTCATTTTCCTGAACGCTTCAAGATCTTCGGGAGGGTATTCTCGGGTGGCAACGACGGTCCAGAGAACGGCCGCCATCAGGGCCGCCGCGCCGACATAGAATGAGTATTTGATCGTGACCGGCACCACGTGTTCAGCGCTGGTGGCGCTATTGAGGTGGAACCAGTTGGTCATCATCCAGGGCAGCGCGGACGCGACGACCGCGCCCAGGCCGATGAAGAGGCTTTGGACACCGTAACCGCGGGTATGCTGGTCCTCCGGAAGCAAATCGGCAACCAGGGCGCGGAGCGGCTGCATGGAGATATTGATGCAGCCGTCGAGCAGCCAGAGCGAGCCGGCGGCCATCCAGAGCGTCGAGGAGTTGGGCATCAGGATCAGGGCCAGGGAACTCAAAAGAGCCCCGTAGAGCAAATACGGGCGCCGCCGCCCAAGGCGGCCCCACGTGTGGTCGCTCATGCTGCCGATGATCGGTTGGACCAGCAAACCGGTGAGAGGGGCTGCCAGCCAGAGAATGGGAATCTGATCGGGCTTGGCCCCGAGATACTCGTAGATGGCGCTCATGTTGGCCATCTGCAGGCCGAATCCAAACTGGATACCCAGAAAGCCGAAACTCATGTTCCAGATCTGCCAGAAACTCAACGTGGGCTTTTGCATGGGAACCAGAAAAAATGGAGTGCTACTTGGCTGGGCGGTGAAAGATGCGCCATTCGAAGCCGTTAAGCCGGAACGAGGGCAGCGCATGCCCATCGCTGTCGGGCAGGCCGGAGATTTTAACCGGGCCAAACCGTTCCGCGTCTTTCAGCTCGACCTGGCCGATGAACGGCCGGTTCGAGAAGTTGATGAGCACCAGGAATTCGTCGCACTCATCGCCGCGGAGAAAGGAGACCAGGCGGGTCTCATCCGAATTGCGAACCCACTCGACCCGGTCGGCGCGGAAGGCGGGGTATCGCTTGCGGAGCTGAATCAGGTCGCGGTAGATGTCCCGCAGCGGCGGGCGTTCCTTGGGATGCCAGAAAATGGGAAGCTTCTCAAACAGCGCGGGGTCGCCGGATTCAGTGGTGTCGCCCACCTCCATGCCGTTATAGAGGAGCGGGACCCCGTCGAGGGTGAACATCAGTGCGGACGCGGCCAGGGCGCCGCCCAGGCCATAGCGGCCGACCGCCCGGGCCTCGTCGTGATCATCCGAGATGCGCATATGGAGGGCGTGCTGCGGAAACTGCCGGCGGCTCTCCTCCCACGACTTGCGCAGGTCGGTGGCCGGAGCCCCGCGCTGCAGGACGTTGTTCAGCGTGGCCAGCAGCGGCCAGGAGTAATCGATGTCGAACGCATTGGTGAGAAGCTCGGGCTTGCTGGCCTCGGCCAGCATCATGAAGTCGGGCTTGATTTGAGTCAGCTCGGCGCGGGCTTGCTCCCAAAAATCCGTCGGCACCATGTAGGCCACGTCGCAGCGGAAGCCGTCCACGTCCGTCTCCTTCATCCAGTACTTGAGCATCGACAGCATGTATTGGCGCAGCCCGGCATTGCTGTAATTCAGGCCGGCCACATCGCTCCATTCGGGCACCGGCGGGATGACATGCCCGGGGGCGTCCTGCTTGTAGAACTCCATGTGCTGCATCATGACGCTGTCCCAGGAGGTGTGGTTCGCGACGATGTCCATGATGACTTTCATGCCCCGCTGGTGCGCGCCGGCCACCAGCTTCTGGAAGTCGTTCAGGGTGCCGTATTCGGGATTAATCGCGTAGTAATCGCTGATGGAGTAGGGGCTGCCGTATTCACCCTTGCGGCCTTTCAGGCCAACGGGGTGAATGGGCATGACCCAGAGAATGCTCACCCCAAGATCGTGCAACTCATCGAGGCGGGCGGTAATCGCGTTGAGGTTGCCGGAGGTGGAAAAGTCGCGCGGGAACAACTCGTAGATCGTGCCGGCGCGGAGCCACTCGGGAGTGGTGCGGGCCGAGGCGGCCGCGACATCAGCCTCGCCATGCAGGTGTGGCGAGAGCAGAAGCAGCACGCCCGCAAGCAGGGCAAGAGTATTCGTCCGCGTCTGGCAGTTCACGCGGAAGTATTGACGCTTGGGCGCGCTGGCAGCAACCACATGTACGTGCGGCTGGGGTGAAGAAATGTCTATCTTCGCGGGAGACGACGCGTGGCGGCTAGGGTGCATGTTTGAGGGGTAGGTAACTATCCACTGTTCTCCGGCGAAGTCGCTCGCCGCTCCCAGGCTGGCCAGTGCTGCGCTGGCACCCGTCTGGCCTGGGTGGCATGTTGCCAAATCAGTTTTGCGGAGTGTGTTGGGCCAGCCACGTCAGATCCTTTTGACTAGCAGGGTCGCCGCTGATGCTGACATTCTGCACGTATGAACCAACAGGATAGGTGACCGGCGGCGTGTCTAAGCTGCCAATCCATTTGTGTATTTCCGAATGACCATCCGCAAAAACAATCCCGCAGGATTTGTTGTGCATGCTGCCCGGCAGTTCCGTAAAGCTCGTGCCGGTTCCGTTGGCGTCCGCCGGATTGATATAAAAGGTCGCGTCGTCATTACTGTCCGGGTGCTCATCCATAATCATCCAGCAATCGACCGGCGCCGGCGCGTGAAGATCCGAGACTTTCTTTGCGTTGTAGAACTGCGGCCAGTTTCCCCCGTTGCCCGGCGCGAACCATTTTGAACCATCACCGAAAGCACCATTCATCGCGCAACTGCGAATCCGATTTGCGGATCCGGCGGTTGACATATTGCCGGCGCGCTGGAGCTTGCTCAAATAACGGTCGGCGGGGCACGCGAAAATTCTCAGGCTCTTAGCGACATAAGGTCCGATCAAGGCGGTGCCCTTCAATGGGTCATCCACCGTGAGATACATCGTGTTGGTATTCTTGGCGTTCGCCGTCCAGTCCATGGTTACACCGTAGGGGCAAATCCAGTTGCACTTGTCTCCGCCCACATTCTCGTCGGAATTGCTGACGAGCCGCTCGTTGTTGTCATTCGCATACATAATGCAGGCCAGCCCAAGCTGCTTGTAATTGTTGAGACAGGCGATGCTCTGCGCCCGCACCCTCGCGCCGGACAGGGCGGGCAGAAGCATCGCCGCCAGAATGGCGATGATGGCGATAACCACCAGCAACTCAATCAGCGTGAACCCTGACTTGCCAGTTTGAATTTGATTTCGGGTCGGCTGCATTTGATTTGACCTTTCGTGGGGTTTGGCCGGGCCGGCTTAGGGGCCGGCCCGGCCTGGCAAAGCCTTACGATATTACGGCTGCCCGCTCAGACGGAAAAACAGGTTGCCGCCAGTAGCGGGCCAGTTGGTCGTGCTGACGAATCCATTGGCCGATTGGCTGCCGGCGGCGGTCCAGTTGTTGCCGTCGGTCTCGGGGTGGTTTACCCAGGTACCGCCCGCCAGGCTGCCAGTGGTCTGCACCTGCACTCCCGGACGTCCCAGCCAGCTCAGGCTCACCTTGCCGGCGGAACCCGGTGCAATGGCCAGTTGTCCGAACGAGGGCTCGGCATACATGTTGCCAAAGGTATCCGTCGGCAGGTTATACGACCCGGTGGAGGTGATGCGGATATAACGTGCATGGTTGACGTTGACGGCGGCCTCGTCGTCATAGAAGCTATTCGTGGCGGGATCGCTGGCGTAACCGATGCCGTACTTGTAAGCAAGTATCAGCTCGCTGCCCTGCGGCACTACCGCGGTATATTGGTAAACCAGGCTTCCGAGGGACGGATTGTTCGTCATTTGAGTTCCACTCAGAGAGATGGGATCCCAACCGGACCAGCCGCCATTCAAAAAATTGCCGTTGATATAGATTTGATCGTTGACGGGATCAAACGCATGCGCCGTATAGGGGGCAGGCGAATTGAGCGCCGAGCCGGAGTTGGTGGCCGTCATCGCGCCGGTCATGTCGATGGTGAAGGTCACGGTGACGTCCGTTGTCAGGTAGTCAGAGGCGTAAACGTTGCCAAAGCTCACCACCGGCAGCAGATCCACGCCGCTGGTCTGAAGCAGGTTGAACGTTCGGTTGTTAGCGGCCGGCTCGTAATCGTTGTTGCCAGAGAACGCCGTATCGTTGCAGGTGAACTTGTATTGCGGGCCCGTCGAGCCCGGCTGGCCGATAAACAAGTTGGTTGCGTAGTAGATGTTCGTGTTGCCATTGTAGGTCGGAACATTGGTCAGCACCAAAGCGCCGGCGGCGACGCCAGGCCAACCGTTGAACGAGCCGCTGACATAAACCGTGTCCACACCCGGGACGAAATTGCCGAGCTCAAGCTGGCTGGACATATCCACGGCGAAAACCACGTAGTTCGTGACCAGCGCCACCACCGGGGTGCCCACCACCCAGCGGCCATTGGGCAGATCCAACACAAACGGGAGGGTTTGTGGCGAATTGCTCGTGGTGATGGAAGCGTTGCCGCCGCCGTTTCCGAAATCCTGGCCGAAGTAGATATCGTTCCAGGAACCGGGCGTCCTGAACTTGAACCCATAAGTGCCGGCCGTAGCTATGGTGATGCTGTTGGAGTAAACGCCATTGCCTATCGGGGCCAATTGATAGCCCGCGCCGCCGCCCCAGCCATTGAAGTCGCCGGCGATTTCAAAGGACAAGCCGCCCGGATCGGCATAGCCCACCCGGTCTAGAACCGGACTCCAGCCGTCAGCGGTTGGGCCTGGAATGAAATAGAAGGTGTTGGAACCGGTGGCATCGGGCAGGGTGACCACGTTTCCGTCGCCTGGGAAATTGGGGTTGCTCCAGGTGGCGCCCGTGACCTTGAACTGCTCGACGTCCGCGTAGACAGTGCCAGCAACGGTAGCTGCGGCGGCGGTGCGCAAGGAATAGACGGTGGGGCCGCCGGTCATCTCATAGGCCGCCGTGCCGGGCGCCCAGGACGGGTTGAGCCCCGAGCCGGCCACATAATAGGGTTGCGCCTGGGCGAGGGATGCGGAGACACCGATCAAGCCAGCCGCTGCCAGCAGACAATGTGTTCTTTTAATATGTTTCATGGGTTATGAGGGGTTTTAGGATGTTTTAGATTGCATTGGTTGTAACATGGACAAATACGAGGCAGAGACTGAGAGAAAAGGGCGTGAATCCTGCAGCACCGGCCGGCAGCCGTATTCGAGCGGTGAAGTCTGGCCTCTCGGCCGGGGTGATTTGCTTCCGGGCCAGTCTTCGCGGGAGTCTTCGCGGCAACTTTTGGCAAACAGCGGTACGAACGTTCTGTTCCAACATGCGAGAACGAGAATACCACGCGCCGACGGTTCCGCTACCGCATGTTTGTGCGGGCGCGTTGGTGCGGGCGCGTGTGGCAGCGCCATTTGTCTTTGCGGTCCGACATCCCCCTCGAGAAAACGGCGCGCGGCCTCTCGGTGAAGCCATGCCGGACGCCAGTTGAGCACCTGACCAGGGCGCGCGTCAGCGTTTGAGCAACTTCGGGCGGCGGCCACGCATCCTGCCGGGATGCGCCCCATGCCGTTGCGCTCATAAGAGGTTGTTTGCTGTCTCACCACTTTGGCTTATGGTAAGGCGGTAGGGACCAGCGGTCCGCGCGGGTCGTAGAAAGAGGCAGTTGGCGCATGGGTCTGGAGGGCGCCGGCAGCGAGAATGAGCTGGTTAATGAAAGGGCTGCGCAAAAACCGTGACGGAAGCCACCTCGCGGGCCAAACGCCGGCTGCGAGTTCAGCGGGCGCGCCATCCGCCGGCGGTCCGGCTGTGGGCCTGAGGCCCGGGGTAAAAACTCCCAGCCTAGGCACGCCGTCACCCGCTCTCCAGCACGGCTCAACGGACATGGTCATCTCGCTGATTGCGATTCTCGCTTTGATGGCGATTCTGCTCTGGGCGTTGGAGAGCTTTGCCGCGTTCCAGGCAACCGCGGTCTCCGGGAACTCGATTGCCCATACTTATCAAGTGCGCGAAGTGCTGCGCAATGTGCTTTCCACCCTCACGGAGGCCGAAACCGGCCAGCGCGGTTTCCTGCTCACCGGCAAGGACAATTACCTTGTCCCCTTTAATGCCGCTCTCCTGAATCTCGGCGGCAGCCTCGATGAGATAGCCGCCCTGACCCAGGACAACCCGGTCCAGCAACAGGCCCTGACTCAGGTCCGGCTCCTCGCGCGGGATAAGGCAGCCGAATTGCGGAAAACCATCGACCTTTACAAGCAGAGCGGCTCCGCGGCTGCGCTGGCGGAGGTACAAACCGGCCGCGGCAAGGAGACTATGGACCGACTCCGCCTGGAGGTGGCCGGGATGCTGAGGGAAGAGCAGCGATTGCTCGAAAGCCGCCGCGCCACTGAACGGGCGGACACGCGCGCGACCGAGCGAATCATGTTCTTCGGCGGCGCCGCGCTTCTGATATTGCTCACCGGTTTATCCATCCTTCTATATCGCAAGGTCCTGCCTCGCCCCGGCGGGGCGGAGGCCGCCGCCCGCACGCAAACGGGCGGGCGCGCCTGGGTGGGTTACGCGATAGCTTTGGGCGGCACGCTCGCGGCGGTGTGGTCGCGCAGGGAGCTGGTCGCGGACGTGGGACCGGATCTGCCGGTTTATCTCACATTTTATCCGGTCATCGTTCTGAGCGCGCTCTTTGGCGGGACCGGCGCGGGCCTGCTGGCGACGGTCTTGTCCGCCACCTTGATCAACTATTTCTTTATCCCGCCAATCGGCACTTTCTGGATTGAGAGGCCGGTGGATATGGCGAGCATGGCCATCTTTGTGACGATTAACCTGATGCTGAGCGTGGTCAGCGGGGCCCTCCGAAACGCGCGCCACCGCACCCAACAGCAGGCAAGCGAACTGGCTCAGACGGTGGACTTGCTCGATTTGGCCAACGTGCTGGTGCGCGACCTGGACGATCGAATCATCCGATGGAACACCGGTTCCAAACGCCTCTACGGCTTCACCAGCGAACAGGCCGTCGGAAAATTCAGCCACGATCTGCTCCGCACGCACTTTCCCGAGCCCCTGGAGAGGATTCGAGACCGCCTTCTTGCAACCGGGCGCTGGGAAGGGGAGCTGCGACACACCGCCAGCGACGGCCGCGAGCTCTATGTCGCCAGCGAATGGATGCTCCGGCGCGGACCGGCAGGCAAACCCGGAGTGATCATCGAGGTCAACGCCGACATCACCGGCCGCCGGGCCGCCGAAGATTCCCTCCGCCAGAGCGAGGAGCGCTTTCGCACGCTCACCGAAGCCGCCAGCCAAATCGTTTGGCTCAGCACTCCCCTTGGCGATCCCGCCGCCGACTCGCCCTCCTGGCGCCAGTTCACCGGCCGCACCATTGAACAGTGGAACGGCTGGAACTGGCTGGACGCCATTCACGCCGAAGACCGTCCGCGCGCCGCCGCCGCCTGGCGCACCGCCTTGGAGCGCGCCCTGCCCTACCTCGACGAATACCGTTTGCTCCACGCCAGCGGTGTCTATCGTCATGTCCAGGCCCGCGCCGTGCCGATCCGGAATCCCGACGCCACCGTCCGCGAGTGGGTCGGAACACTGACCGACCTTACCAGCGCCAAACGCGCTGAAGCCGCCCGCAACGCCATGGCCGCCATCCTGGCCGACAGCGACGACGCCGTAATTGCCAAAAGCCTCGAAGGCCGGATCACCAGTTGGAACCGCGGCGCCGAGCGCCTCTTCGGCTACCGCGCCGAGCAAGTCCTCGGCAAAAGCATCCGCCTCCTCATCCCGCCTGATCGCCAGGAAGAGGAAGACCGCACGCTCGCGGCCATTCGCCGCGGCGAGAAAGTGGAGCATTACGAATCCGTGCGCCTCACGAGCGAGGGCCGCCTGATTGACGTTTCGATCACCTCCTCCCCCATCCGGGACAGTTCCGGCCAAATCGTCGGCGCCTCAAAAATCGCCCGCGACATCACCGACCGAAAACGCGCGGAGGAACAATTGCGGCTCCAGGCCGCCGCGTTGAGCTCCACCGCCAACGCCGTGGTCATCACCGACCCGGCTGGGGCCATTCGGTGGGTCAACCCGGCCTTCGAGCAATTGACCGGCTACAGCGCCGCGGAGGCGGTCGGCCACAACCCGCGGCTGCTCAAGTCCGGACGCCACGACGCCACCTTTTTTAAAAGCTTGTGGGACACCGTTCTGGCCGGACAGGTCTGGCGTGGAGAGCTCATCAACAAGCGCAAAGACGGCCGCGAATACACCGAGCAAATGACCATTACCCCGGTCCCGGACGCCGCCGGCAAGGCGGCTCACTTTGTCGCCATTAAACAGGACATCACGGAAATCGCCCGCGCCCGCGAGATCCTGAACCGGAGCAAAGAGGAGCTGGAAGGGCTGGTGAAAGAGCGCACCGCCAGGCTGCAGGAAGCCATGGGGGAGCTGGAGCACATGTCCTACAGCATGATTCACGACATGCGCGCGCCCCTGAGGGCGATGCAGAGCTTTGCCATGCTGCTCGAGGAAGAATGCGCCGGTTGCCTGCGAACCCAGGGCCTGGATTATTTCCGCCGCATCCGCGAGTCGGCCAACCGGTTGGACCGGCTGATCACCGACGCGCTCAACTACAACGAAGTGGTGCGCGCGGAGCTGCCAACAGCGCCCGTCGAGGTCGTCAGGCTGCTGCGGGGCATGCTCGAAACCTATCCGGACCTGCATCCCTCCAAAGCCGACATCACCATCGAGTTTGCTGAGTTGAACGTATTGGGCAACGAGTCCCTGCTGACGCAGTGTCTTGGCAACCTGCTAAGCAACGCCGCCAAGTTTGTCGCGCCCGGCGTCAGGCCGCAAATCCGGGTGGGGGCGCAAATCGGGAACGTAGAGCGTCAGAGCGTCGAAGCGTCGGAGCGTGGCGCCTCCCACCCCGAACACGCTGCCCACACTCCACGCTCCACGCTCCCCGATCGCCGCGTCCGCATCTGGGTGGAAGACAACGGCATTGGAATCCCCGCAGAGGCCCAGGACAAGATATTCCGCATGTTCCAGCGGATGCATCGCGAGAGCGAATACCCCGGCACTGGCATCGGCCTGACCATCGTCAAGAAAGCCGCCGAGCGCATGGGCGGACGGGTGGGCTTGGAGTCCGAGCCAGGCCGCGGAAGCCGGTTTTGGATCGACCTGCCCAACGCGGCTGAGGCCGAGGAAACATCGCGTGTGGAGGATGCAGCATGAGCCCGCTCTTGTATGTTGATGATGACGACAATGACCTTGTGTTGCTCCAAAGCGCCTTCAAGCGGGCAGGGATTGCCAACCCGCTGCACGTTGCCACCGACGGCGAGATGGCGATCGACTATCTCGCGGGCGCCGGACCGTTCGCCGACCGCCGCCAGCACCCGCTGCCTGGACTGGTCCTGCTGGATCTGAAGCTTCCCAAGAAGAATGGATTGGAGGTGCTGGAATGGATTCGGAGCCAGGCTGCCTGCAAGACCCTGGTGGTGATTGTCTTCACCTCGTCCCCCAACGCGAGCGATATCGGACGGGCCTATGAGCTTGGAGCCAATTCCTTTGTCATTAAGCCACCTGAGATCCAACAACTTACCGAGCTTGCCCGCCGTTTAAAAACATGGTGGCTGGAATGCAACCAATTTGCTCCTCCGCTACCAGTGCCTTCACCGCGCGCGAGTTAACAGAGTCCGAAGGTGAAATGGGTCCACATTCTCCAACTCCTTGCGTCCCCGGTAGGTTTAATGCAAGATAAGATTGGGTCTATGCCCTATTTGCCGCGAATACCAGAGCAACTTGAAGCCCAGCGCGAATGAAGCCCGGGGACCAAAGATCAAAAACCGACAGAAAGACGGCCACAGTGGTCACGACCGTCTTCCTCGCGTCGGCGGGGGCATTGGCCGTCAGCACGGGACTCGTCTATTGGGTTGGACTCGTGGCCCTGAAGAGCAACAAGGAACTGGCCCTCCAACGGGAGGTCATCGAACATTTGGAGCGGATGGCCTCCACCTTGAAAGATGCCGAAACAGGCCAGCGCGGCTACTTGCTCACCGGAGAAATGCGCTACCTCGAGCCGTATGTTCGGGCGCTACAGGAGATCAAGCCGGAGATAGCCCAATTGAACGTGCTGGCCGCCCAAGGAGAGCTTCCAAGCCGGCAGGTATCGGAGCTAGGCCGCCTGAACGATGAGAAGCTGGCGGAGTTGGCGGAGACGGTGGACCTGATGCGGGAGGACAACCTCCCGGGCGCATTAAACCTGGTCCGGTCAAACCGGGGCAAAGAGGTGATGGATGCCATCCATGCCGACTTGGCGGGAATGGAGGCGGCCAAAGTGGCACAGTTTCAGGCGGCCAGCGCGCGAATTGAGCAGGCCACGCGCCGCCGGAATCTGGCCTTCTTCACGACCACGTTATTCAACCTTGGTCTCCTTTTCTGGGCCTATAGCCAGATTATGCGCCAGGTGCGGGAGCGCGAGGCAGCCCGGGAACAAATGCGGAGGGGCGAACAGCGGTATCGCTCGTTTGTTGAAGCTTCCGCACAAGTCGTCTGGCGCACGAACTCCCAAGGCGAGGTGGACCAGCCCATTCCTTCATGGAACAGGTTTACGGGGCAAAGCGACCAGGAAGCGGCCGGGTTTGGTTGGATGAAAGCCATCCATCCGGAAGACCGGCCGCGGGTCACCGAAGCCTGGCGGGTCGCCAGCGCTGCCCGCCAGTTATACCAGGTGGAATATCGCTTGGAGCGCCACGACGGCCGCTGGCTTCACATCCTGGCACGGGGGGTGCCCGTCCTGGAATCCGACGGCCGGGTTCGCGAGTATATCGGCACGTGCATCGACGTGACGGACCAGCGGCAGGCCGAAGCGACGCTGCGTGAGAGCGAACTGCGCTTCCGCACCCTGGCGGATTCCATGCCGCAGCTAGCCTGGATAGCCCAGCCCGACGGCTCCATCATCTGGTATAACCGCCGCTGGTACGAGTACACTGGCACCACGCCGGAGCAGATGGAAGGCTGGGGCTGGCAGCGCGCACACGATCCGCACTCGCTGCCCGCGGTCCTGGAACGGTGGAAGGCATCCATCGCCACCGGCCAGCCCTTCGACATGGTTTTCCCTTTGCGAGGCGCTGACGGCGTTTTCCGGCCCTTCCTGACTCGCGTCATGCCGCTAAAGGACGAGCAAGGCCGGGTGATTCAGTGGTTTGGCACCAACACCGATGTCACCGACCAGAAACGGGCCGAGGAAGCGCTCGAACTCCGAGTCGAGCAGCGGACCGCCGAGTTAGTCGCCGCCAACAAAGAGTTGGAGGCCTTCGGCTACAGCGTCTCCCACGACTTGCGCGCGCCGCTGCGCCATGTGAGCAGCTACATCAGCCTGCTGGAAAAAGGCACCGGCCCAAGCCTGGACGACAAGAGCCGCCGCCAGGTACAGATCATCGCGGAGGCGGCGAAACGCATGGGAGGCTTAATTGACGATTTGCTGGTGCTATCCCGCATTGGGCGAGCCTCCCTCGCCGAAACCAATGTGGATCTGCGCCGGCTCGTGGACGATGCCCGCAAGGAGCTGGCGCCGGAGATGGCGGGCCGGACCATCGAGTGGCGCATCGGAGCGCTGCCTCAAGTGCGCGCGGATGCCGCCCTGCTGCGCTCCGCGGTCGTCAACCTGCTTTCCAATGCGATCAAATACAGCCGGCGAAGGGACCCGGCCCGGATCGAGCTGGGCAGCCGGGAACACGACGGGGAGGTTGTGCTCTTCGTGAAGGACAACGGCGCGGGGTTTGACATGCGGTTCGCGGATAAGCTCTTTGGCGTGTTTCAGCGGCTGCACGACCGGGACGAGTTCGAAGGAACCGGCATCGGCCTGGCCAGCGTGCGCCGGATTATTCAGCGGCATGGAGGCAGAACCTGGGCCGAGGGTGCGGTGGAACAGGGAGCCTCGTTTTACTTTTCGCTGCCCATCGAGCGAGTCATTCAAATGAAGGGCGCAGAGTGCGGGGTGCGGAATCAAGAAACTTCGCCTGGCAACCAAACCAAGTTGGAAGAAGTGACATGAACGACCTGAGACGAATCCTCCTGGCGGAGGATGATCCCAACGATGCGGACCTGACTATGACGGCGCTGGAACAGCGTCACTTGGCCAACGCGGTCGACGTGGTGAAGAACGGGGCCGAGGCGCTGGACTACCTGTTCCGGAAAGGCGCTTATGCGGAGCGGCCGCCGGAGATGCCGGCGGTCGTTTTGCTGGATATTAAAATGCCGAAGGTGGACGGATTGGAAGTGCTGCGGCAGATTCGGGCCGATCCGGGCCTGCGCTGCCTGCCGGTGGTGATGCTGACCTCCTCTCGCGAGGAGGGAGACCTGCTCCGCAGCTACGAACTCGGAGTGAATGCCTACGTCGTCAAGCCGGTGGAGTTTGACGCATTTGTTCACGCCGTCAGCGATTTAGGTGGATTCTGGGCGGTGATTAACGAGCCGCCGCCCGGCTTCGCGCAGAAACCGGCGGCTGGGCCGAAGCCGGAAAGCTCCACCCATCCGCGGCCAACGCCATGATTCACATCCTACACCTTGAGGACGAGCCGGTGGATAGCCAACTGGCGGCAGACCTGCTGATAGCAGATGGGCTGGAAGTTGCTTTGGAGCGGGTGCATACCTTGGCGGCATTCCAGGAGGGGCTGGCGCGGCCGGGGCTCGACCTGATCCTCTCCGACTTCACCGTGCCGGGCATGGATGCCCTGGAAGCGTTGCGGCTCGCGCGCCAACTGCGGCCCGAGGTTCCGTTCCTCTATTTCTCCGGCACGATCGGGGAGGAGATGGCGATTGAGACGCTGAGGCAGGGCGCCACCGACTACATTCTCAAGGGGCATAGCTCACGGCTGCCGCCCGCCGTCCGCCGCGCTCTGCACGAAGCGGAAGAGCAGTCCTGGCGCAGAGCCGGCGAACAGGCGCTGGCCAAAACCACAGCTCGCCTCGATGCCATCATCTCCTCGGCCATGGACGCCATCATCTCGATAGACGCCCAACAGCGAATCGTCCTTTTCAACCCGGCGGCGGAGGCCATGTTTGGAATGCCGGCAAAGCAGGCGCTCGGGATGAGCCTTAGCCAATTAATCCCGAAGCGGTTTCGCGCGGCGCACGCCCGCCACGTGGAGGACTTCGGCCGGACAGGCGTCAGCAGCCGGTCCATGGGCCAACTGGGAACCATTAGCGGTCTGCGGGCCAATGGCGAAGAATTCCCCATAGAGGCTTCCATCTCCCAAACCGAAATCGGCGGCGACAAGCTCTTCACGGTCATCCTGCGCGATGTCACTCAGCGCCAGCAGGCCGAGGAAGAGCTGCGCCAAAGCCAGGAGCGGCTGCGCTTGTTCATCGAACATGCCCCGGCGGCGATTGCCATGTTCGACCGGGAAATGCGCTACCTCGCGGCCAGCCAGCGCTGGCTCGCGGACTATCGCCTCTCCGGCCAGGATATTATCGGGCGCAGCCATTACGAGGTATTCCCCGACGCGCCCGATCGGTGGAAAGACGTTCATCGGCACTGCCTCGCCGGGGCCGTTGAAACGGCCCAGGAAGACCTTTTCCAGCGCGCCGATGGAAACCGCCGGTGGCTCCGCTGGGAAGTCCGGCCCTGGCATGCCGAAGGGGGAACCGTGGGCGGCATCATCATATTCACCGAGGACATTACCGACATTGTGGCAGCCCGGGAGGCGTTGGCCCGGAGCCATACCGAACTGGAGCGCCAGGTAGCTGAGCGCACCGACCAACTCAAACAGGCCAACGCCAATCTTCAGAACTTTGCCCACACCGCCGCGCACGACCTGCGCGCCCCGCTGCGCGCCATCAAGAGCTTCTCCAGCATTGTGGTCGAGGAACATGCGGCTCAACTCCCCCCGGAAGGCCAGGCCCTCTTGCAGCGCGTCGCTCAATCCGCCACCCAGATGCAGCAGCTTCTGGACGATCTGCTGGAGTATAGCCGCATGGGCCAGGCCAACCTGACCCTTGGGGAAGTGAGCCTCCAGGCCGCCGTTCAGGACGCGCTGGCTCTGCTCCAGGAGGACATCCGCGCCAGAAAGGCTGTGATCATGGTAGATGAGTCCTTGCCGGTGGTTATCGGGCACGCGGCCACTATCGTGACGCTGATCAATAACTTCGTCTCCAATGCGCTCAAGTTCATGAAGCCCGGGGAGCAGCCCAAAATCCGTATCAGCGCGCAAGACCGGGAACCACGCGTCCGGTTGTTTGTCCAGGATAATGGCATCGGCATCGAACCGAAAGATCTCGGCAAGATTTTCGAGGTGTTCCAACGTCTTCAGCCGAAAAGCGCCTATCCCGGGACCGGGTTGGGATTGGCCATCGTTCGCAAAGGCGCTGAGCGCATGGGCGGCAGTGTTGGCGCCGATTCTGTGCCGGGCCAAGGCAGTAGTTTCTGGATCGAACTCCCCAAACCGTCGGTGGCTCGAATCGCCGGGCGGGTCCAGCAGCCAGCAGGATGAAAAAATCACTCCAGCAATGCCGCATCCACCCCACTTGCGTGCTCGCCCACCATGGCGGACTATACATGCAAACAGCGGAAAGAAGCGGTTTCAGATCCCTTCTGCACGCGATTGAATTAACCCACATCGATTTATGTCAAAAGCATCCGAAACATTAAAGAAACAAACCTTCCACTTCACCGCTCTGGGGGCCACGAGCGTCATGCTGGTCGGCGACTTCACCCATTGGCAGCAGCGGGGCATCCCCATGCGCCAGGACAAAAACGGCCATTGGACCGCTACCGTCGATCTCAAGCCGGGCCGACATGCCTACCGTTTCATCGTCGACGGCGAATGGCGCGACGATCCGGAATGCACGTTGCGCGTCCCGAATCCCTTCGGGACTCAGGACATGATCCGCGAGGCGGCGTAATGCTCCGAAAGGGAGACGGCGCCCCCTGGAGCGGCGTCTGTCCGGGACCGCGGCGGCAGGCGAGTCTCAGGAAGAGCCGCTGCGGAGATACTTCACCACGGCTTCGGTCCGGGAGTGGACATGGAGCTTCTCATAGACGGTTCGCACGTAGCTGCGGACCGTATCGATGCTGATGTGCATCCGGTCGGCGATTTCCTTGTAGGCATAGCCATTGGCGAGTTGATCGAGGAACTCGTGTTCGGCGGGGGTCAGCCTGGCCAGGGGAGGGCCTTCCGGGGCGGGTTGGGAGAAAAACTGGACGACGCGCCGGGCCAGTTGGGGGGTCATGGGCGAGCCGCCGCCGAACACGTCGCGGATGGCTTCCAGGAGGCGGGCCGAGGCGGTGCGTTTGAGGAGGTAGCCGCTGGCGCCCGCGCGCAACGAGTTGAAGAGCGAGTCGCTGTCCTCATACACGGTGAGCATAAGAAACTGAATCGCCGGGTTGGCGGCCTTGAGCTGGCGCACGCAATCGTAGCCTTTTATCCCCGGCAGGTTGATGTCCATGAGCACCACGTCCGGAGGGTGCAGAGGAATTTCCTTCAGGGCGGTCTCGGCGTTGGCGTATTCGCCGGACAGGCGGAAGCCGCTGGCACGCCGGATGAGGGCGGAAAGGCTGCTGCGAATGCCTTCGTCATCATCAACGATGGCGACTTTAATCTGCATAACGTTGCTGCTAGAGCTGTGAGAGTAAGGGCAAAAGCGGTTGCGACTCAATCGGTAAAATCAACGTGGAATTGCACGCGCGTGCCCTCGCCCGGGGCGCTGACCAGTTTCAGGTCGCCCCCCGCCGCCGCGGCCCGCCGCCGCAGGTTGCCTAATCCGTTGCGCAGTCCGGCGCTGGCGGCCGCCCCGGCGTCAAAGCCTTTGCCGTCATCCTCGACCGCTATATCCAGCGCGCGGCCCGCCACCTTGATTTGGAGTCGCACCTCGTTGGCTCCCGCATGCTTCAGCACGTTGGTCAGCGCCTCCTTGGCGATCAGGAATATATTGTGGCGCACATCCGGCGGCAGCGGCATGGCCGGCAATTCCTGCGGCAGGTCCAGGCGGCAGCGGGTCGGGTTGTTCTCGAACAACTCCGTGGCGAAATGAGCCAGGTAATCGACCAGGCCCTGGAGCGTATCGCTCCCCGGCCGCACCGCCCAAACAATTTCCTCGAGAGCTCGGACGGTTTGGTCGGCCGACTGCGCGAGCTTTTGCGCGTGGGATTCGACCTGGGCCGGACTGTCCTTGTCCGCCTTCACCAAGCCGCTGAGCAGGGAGAGCCGAGCCAGGGACGAGCCGAGTTCGTCGTGCAGATCCTGGGCGATGCGGCCGCGCTCCCGTTCCAGGGCGCGCTCCTGCTCCAGCAGCTTCAGCCGCTGCCGGAGCTTTCGATGGCCGATAAAACGCACCGCGCCTCCCACCGACGCGAGCATCGTCGCCGCCACCAGCCCAAAGAACCAGCGCGCTTGCCAGAAGTGGGCCGGTATTTCAAGCGCCGCCGCCACCCCGGCCTCATTCCAGGCGCCGTCTGAATTGCAGGCCGTGACCCGGAACTGGTAGCGGCCCGGGGGCACGTAGTAAACCGCGGTCCGGCGCGTGCCGGCCTCGACCCAATCCGGCTCCAAGCCGTCGAGGCGGCATCGGAACCGGACGCGGTCGGGAGCGCCAAAGCTCAGGCCGGTGTAACGAAATTCGATCCGATGCTTGCCGGCGGGCAGGCGCACGGTCGATTCGCTCGTGGCGGTGATGAAAAGGTTCGTCACCGGACCGCCGTCCACGGACATATCTTCGATGATCACCAGCGGAGCCGGCGAATCCGCGATGAAGGGGCCGGGCCGGATGACGGCGATCCCTTTGTAGGTGGCAAACCATAACTGGCCGGAGGCGGTTTTCAACCCGGCCGGGAAAAACCCGCCGGTGCATTCCTCGGACAACATGCCGTCCCCCTTGCCATACAGGCGCGGATAAACCGCGGGCATCTTGCCCACGGCCAGTTCCTCCAGGTCGCGCCTGGGAATGGAAGCGATGCCCCACCCGCCCCCGAGCCACAGCCGGTTGAAATCATCCTCGAGGATTTGGGAAACAAAACTTTCAGGCAGCCCTTCATGCGCGGTAAAGGCGGCGACCTGCCCGTTGTGCAGCCGGCTCAGGCCGCCGCCGGTGCCAATCCATAAATCTCCGTGTTTGTCCAGGCAGAGGGTGCGAATCAAATCGCTCACAGGTCCGTGCGACGCGTCATAATGCTCAAACTCTTTCCCGCGCCGATGATAGAGGCCGTTGCCCGCCGTGCCGATCCAGAGCGAATCGTCCGGCGCGGCTGCCAGCGCCGTGACGGCGTGCCCCCGCGTGAAGTCTGCCAAGCCGCCCCATTGGCCTTCCACCATCTCGAACACCGAACCCTCCCGCGTGCCGGCCCAAAGGCGGCCATCCTTGTCCTCAGCCAGGGCGGTGACGTTCTTGCCCTGCAACGCATAGCGCCCAAGCTCGGCATTGGTCGGGCCGGGGTGCTTCAACTCCAGCAGCCCGAAGGCCCCGCCGGCCCAGCAACTGCCGTCGCGGGTTTTCAGGAGCGAATTCACCTCCGAGAATTCGTGGGAGAGGCCGGGAATGTTGACCCGGGCAAAACCGCGTCCATTCCAGCCATAGAGGCCGTCACTGGGCTTGGCAGCCCAGATCACACCGGGAGCAAGCTCCACCATCCCCTGCACTGCCCCGTAACCAAGCCCTTCGGAGGAACTCAGGATGGAAAGATTGCTCCGGCGCAGACGGCTCAGACCGGCCCCGGTGCCGACCCAGAGTTGTCCGTCCCGGTCCACCAGCAGCGCCTGGACAAAATTGTCCAGAAGGCCGTTGTTGGCGTTTAAAACCGTCAGCTTTCCGTTCTTGAACTGGAACAGGCCCTCGCTGGCCGAGCCGGCCCAAACCGTGCCGTTGGGCTGCTCGACAAGGCAGCCCACAAATGGCCGCGTGAGATGGCGCGGGATGCGGTAGCGCCGCCAGTCGCTCCCTTCGCAGCAGAGCACGTAATCATCTCCCGCGCCCACCCAGATCCGCCCCACGCGGTCAACCAACAGACAGTGCGGATCGCGCAGCAAGTCCTCCACCGAAGGTTCCAGCAGCGGCAGAAACTTGCCCGAGACATATCGAAACACCCCCATTCCCGTAACCCCTACCCAGCAAATCCCGTCGCGGTCCCGTAAAATGGTGCTTACCGGGTGGCCTTTGAGAAACTCGGCGGCCGCCGGTTCCGAGAAAGTCCCCCGATCCCAAATGGCCAACCCTGACTCAGTGCCAATCCAGACTCGGCCCTGGGTGTCCTCGTTGAGGGAGATAACCGCATCGTCGGGCAAACCATCACGCGTGGTGTAATGGTCGATCTGGCCATTCTGCCAGCGGGTGAGGCCGCCGCCCCCGGTGCCTACCCAGAGGGCGCCCCACGTGTCCTCAAAAAGCACCTGGACCGGGCCGCGACGGAGGCCCTCCCCCATGTCGATGGGCACGAAGCGGACGCCGTCGAAGCGCGCGACCCCTTCATCGCTGCCGATCCAAAGATACCCGTCGCGGGTCTGCGCCAGCGCGTGGACTGAGTTTTGCGGCAAACCCTGCTCCCGCTGCCAGGACTGGAACATCAAGTGCGAGGCGTCGGCGCTCTCCGGATTCTTGACTCCGGTGAAATCGGCGAAGGTCGTCGCGATAGCCATGTCGCTGAACGTCCAGCCCCCGCCCCCGCCCCCATGACGGAGGCGAATCTGGTTGAACGCGCAATTGGCCCGGAATCGGGTCGTCAGACCTTCAGGCTGCTGCTCCTCGGTGGCGCCGGCTGACAAGTCGGGATCCAGCCAGACCGTCACTTGCGCGTCAGCGTTGGTCATGTATTGGACTTTGAAGACGATCGTGCGCTCGACTCCCCGCCGGGGCAACTCGTAGGAGAGAACCACCCCCGGCGCCGTGGTTTCGCCATGCAGCGACTTGAGATCGACATCGCCGAAGACCTTGTCGTTATTGACGGTCTCCGAAGTGTTGAAGACGCTGTAAGCCCATGCCTTCATCGAATTGCCAACCCCGAGGCGCTCCTGGTTGTCCTCAAAGAGCTGGAAGGCGGCGAAATATTCCTCGGTGCTGGCGTCCGACAACGGGTCCACGTGGAATTTGAAATAAAGTGTGTCGGAGGAAGAATGGTCCTCCCGGACCGTGCCGCCGAGGATGTCCATGGCGCTGCCGATGAGAAAGGAACTGCCCGCTCCCGTGTCGTGCACCAGCGTGGCGCCGAGATCGCTCCATAGCACCACCGCCCGTGCCGGAACCACTGGCAAAGCGGCAACCAGCAGTGCTGCGAAGATCGCGATGACGCGGCCCATCAGCCCCAGTATGCTCTTCTGGTCCGCTCCACACAAGCCCCGACCGGAAAAGCCGGTTGTATTTGCCATGCATACTTATGCGATTGCCCTCCAACGCAGGCTCTGGCATTCCTGGAAAATGATTTTGCACAGCGATCGTCCAGCCGCCGCCCAGCCTCCCATGCCAGCGTCGTCCTCCGATAGGCCCGCTTTCTCCCCCCTCCAGCCTCGGGCCTTCCTGCTCGTCGTCGGCGCCCTCGGCCTGGGGCTGCTGGCGGCTGCCGGCGCCGCCGCCACTCCGGCTCGGTTCCAAACCGGCAACGTGCGCGTCGAGCTCCTGTCCGATGCCCTGCTGCGGCTGGAGCTGAAAGGCCCATCGGGCTTTGAGGACCGCCCCACCTTCCACATCGCAAATCGGGACTGGCCTGGAACCGCTTTTTCCACGGAAACCAATTCCGGAATCGTTGAGATTCGCTCCGGGAGATACACCGTTCGAGTTCCCGATCGCGCCAGCTCACTTGAAGGCGTGAGGGTTCTCTCGCCGGATGGCAGCCCGCTTTACCAATGGGACGGGCGGCTCGACAACAGCAAATGGCTCCCCTCCCCGGCAGAAAAGCCCCGGGCCTGGTGGTTTGCCGACGCGCCGCGGCTGGTGCCGCCATCCTGGGGGCTGACGCCCCCGCCAAACCCGATGCCCAATGCCGGCTGGGATTTGAGCAATGACGCGCCGGATGTCTATCTCTTCATTCCACAAGGCGACTATCAGCGCTTGCGGCGGGATTTCCTCAACCTGACTGGCCCGACCGAAATGCCGCCGCTATACCTGTTCGGCGCCTTCGACAGCCGCTGGTATGATTATAGCGAAACGACGGCGCTGCGGCAGGTTGAAGACTACCGGGTGCGGAAGATTCCCCTCGACGTGCTGGTGATCGACACCGGATGGCGGGCCAATGCTTCGACCGGCTACCGCGCCAACACTAACCTTTTTCCCGACTTGCCGCGATTCTTTTCGGAGGCTCACGCAGCGAAAGTCCGCGTCCTGTTCAACGACCATCCCCAACCGCTGGACACCAACGCGCCGGCGCTGGACCCGAAAGAAGTCGATTTTCGATTTAACGGCCTGTCGGGATTGCTCAAGCAAGGCCTCGACGTTTGGTGGTATGACCGGAACTGGTGGGTGGCGCTGGTGCCGCCGGCGCCTAACCTCCACAAAGAGGTCTGGGGCATGAGACTCTATCACGACACAACCGCGCGCGTCCGCCCGGGACAGCGCCCCCTCATCATGGCCAATGTCGATGGGATCGACAACGGGCTCCGCAAACGCCCGATGGACGCCGCCGCCCATCGGTACCCATTCCAATGGACCGGCGACATCGGGCCCGGATGGGAGTTTCTGCGCCGAGGTGTCGAGAACGCGGTCCAGGCCGGGGTGAATTCGGTCTTCCCTTACATGAGCGAAGACCTCGGCGGCCACACCTCCAATCCGATCGCCGAGCAGTATATCCGCTGGATCCAGTACGGCGCGCTCTCACCGGTGTACCGGCCCCACTGCACGCACAATCTGGAACGGATGCCCTGGAGCTTCGGGCTCCAGGCGGAGGAGGTTGCGCGCAATATGCTCGCCGTGCGCTACCGGCTGCTCCCGGTCTTCTACAGCGCCGCGCGAGAGAATTATGAAACCGGCCAGCCGCTGCTCCGGCGGCTGGATCTCCAATACCCGCAATGCGCCGAGGCGGCCCGCAACGATGAATTCCTCCTGGGACAGGACATCCTCGTGGCGCCTGTCCTGCAAGGCTCCCTGGAACCGGTGCCCGCCGACTGGTTCAAAACCGCTGCCGGCCGGAGCGGCCTGCAAGCCGAGTACTTCGCCAATGAAGATCTCTCCGGCCAGCCGGCGCTCTCGCGCATCGACCCCAACATCGACTTCAGATGGAATGATGCCGGCCCCTCGCCCGAGGTGCGCCGGATCCATTTCTCCGCCCGATGGACCGGAACCATTGAGGCGCCCGCCTCGGTCGGCGATGTCAAGCTGGCCACGCTGGAAGACGATGGAGCCCGGGTGTGGATCGACGGTCAGAAAGTCATCGATGCCTGGGGGCCGCACGATTCCGCCACCAGCGAGGCAGCGGAGGTCCTGACCGCCGGCGTGCCCCATCAGATCCGCGTTGAATACCTGCAGCTCGACTACGACGCGGTGATCCGCCTGCAATGGCAGGCGGCAAGCGTTCCGGGCGCAACCCGCGTCGCATGGCTCCCACCCGGCGATTGGGTCAACGCCTGGACCGGCGACACCATCGCCGGACCGGCGATGGTGACCAATCACGTTCCGCTGAACCAGATCCCTCTTTTCATCCGCGCCGGCGCCGTGCTGCCGCTGGCCCCGGAAATGCAGTACACCGCCGAAAAGCCCTGGAGCCCGGTTATGCTCGACCTCTACCCGCGCCCCGGCCAGACCAACCATGCCGCTCTTTACGAAGACGACACCCTCACGACCGCCTACCAACTGGGCGAATTCCGCAAAACCGCGATCGCCGCATCGGCGGACTCCGAGGGTCGGAAGCTGCGCGTCGAGATCGGGGCGGCCATCGGCAGTTTTCCGGGCGCTCTGAAGGACCGCGCCTGGACGTTGCGCATTCACCCGCCCAAAGGCTGGCCCCAAGATCCGGCATCCTGCACGGTTCAGGTCAACAGGAAGACCATCGACACCCCCGTCCGCCGGCTGGATCAGGCGGCGGCAGCAATGCCGTTCGGCGACAAGTCCGGCGCGCCCGATGGCGCCGTGCTTGAGGTTCCTCTCTCCGCCAAGCCAGCCGCACAAGGCCAATCCGTCGTCATTGAGTTTGGCCGTCTCAACCCGTCCAACCCCTGAAGATAGGCTCACCGGACCTCGATGAGAAAATCGAGTCTCCCCGCGTATTGTCATCACCCGAGCAATTGATGGGTAGCTTCGGGCAATATTCGGGTAGCTCCCCGTCCCTTGCGCTCTTAGCCTCCGGGCCGTATGTTGGCCGCAATCGATCCGATGTTGCAGAAGCCGAGTCTTTGTCCCTCTCTCGGCGGAGCGAACCTAAACCGCCAACCGCCGTCGGTTTCCAAGACCGCCCGAATATCGTCGCGGCAACAGAATGGATAGTCATGAACATCTCACTCAAGAGCGGATTATGCGGTATCGCCTTCCTGCTCCTCGGTTTTTTCTCCGCGCCCGCGGAACCGCTTCCCACAACGGTGACGTTCGCCTTCACCAACTCCGCCGCCCCCATCTATGATCTGACCGGCACCTACCAGTTTGCCCACACGGTCACGGAGCACGACGGCGGGACGGTGGATTTGTCTCTCGTTCTTCCGCTCTCCCAGGATGCTTCAGGCCGGCTGCACGGCTTGACGACAAACCAGATTCTCGTCGGCGGCGAACCCCAAAATGCCGTCTGCAGCGTCAGCGGACGGGTCAGCGGCGGCGGCAAACTCACGCGCGCCTCAGTCGTGGCCCTCTGGACAGGCCAGCCCGCCGCCGCGGGCGCCCATTCGCCCTTTAGCATTCTTGTCCAATACAATCTCTCGGTCAGTTCCGGCGTATTGAATGGAACTGCTCATGGCAGCGCAAAATTGGGTTCGTTGGGCGACGGCTCCATCAAGTCTACCATTGCCGGCGTCTCCCTGCCGCCCGGCGCGGACGGAAGCTGGAGCCTGCAAATGAATATCGTGCCGCTCGCCGGGTTGGGCGGCGCGGGCGAGATCGTTCTGCCTGGCGGGCGCAGCCTGCAGACGAGTCTCGCCGGCAGCGTCTCGATGCCTTCAGGGCTGGAGCGGATCAAGTTGGTTGGCCTCAACCAGGATCGCGGCGCCTCGCTGCACCTCAGTTTCCTCCCCGGCACCGGCGCTTTGCAGAAGTTGAGCGGAACGGTTCTCGGTCAGACTCTCAGCCTAAACCCCGCGGCTTCCAAGGACCCCGGCTCGAATATCTTTGCGCAGATCGTGACGTCAGCCTCGGCCTCGTCCCAGACTGCGGTAATCCCGCAGACCTGCGTGGAATGCCACAGCCCGATTACTCAGACGCTGCCGAACACCCTGCACGACCAGGCGGGCGTCGGCTGCGAAAGCTGCCACGGACCTTCCGCGGCGCACGCCGCCAACTACTACGACCCCACCACGCGGCCAACCGTCGATCTCGTCGGCACCAACATCTGCGCCGAATGCCACAACACCTTTCAGCAGCCTATCGTCGCCGAATGGACCAATAGCGCCCATGCCACGGTCGTCCAGGACTTCAATCCCACCAACCTCATCAGCAGTTGTGGCCGGTGCCATTCAGGCTCGGTCCGGGTAGCCCTCCTGAACAACGCCGCCTTGCCAACCAACGCGGCCGATGTCCCCATCGGCTGCCCTGTCTGCCACGACCCTCACTCGCTGACCGGCAACACCGCTCAGCTCCGCAACCCGGTCTTTTCGACCAACGATTTCTCTCTGGACCCCAGCGACAATTTCGCGACCAAGTATGATCCGAGCATCAACCTTTGCGCCCAGTGCCACAATGACCGCGGCGCGTCCTGGACCAACACCTCGGAGTCACCACACCTGTCGCTGCAATACAACATGCTGCTGGGCACCGTAGGCGAGCTTGCTTCCGGCTTGCCGCCCAATCAGCCCGCCTCGCACGCGCTGGAAATCACCAACCAGTGCGTCGGCTGCCACATGCAAACCGCCCCCGCGCAAGGCAGCAACCAGCCGGCTGTGACCGGCCACTCCTTCACTGTTCAGTCCTTTAACCTCTGTCTCGAGTGCCACAGCGACCCCGAGGTGCTGGTGCCCCTGATCGCCGACGTTGTCACCAACCAGATCCAGGACCTGAAAGCCGCCCTCGATACCTGGGCCACCAACCAGGCCCCGGCTGCCTTGCAAGCCAAATACGGCACCCGGGCCTGGGAATACACCATTCCGGGCGAACTGTCTCCCGGCGGCCCCGGCCCTAATGCGACGGAACAAACCAATATCCCGGTCAATATCCAGAAGGCCCGGTTCAACCTTTACCTGGTGCTCCATGACGGCAGTTCCGGCGTCCATAACGCCCCCTACTCGGTGCTCTTGTTGAACACAGCGCAAGACTGGGTTGAAGAAGAGCTTTTCGCGCCGTAGTGTGTGCGCAGCATACCCAATCTTGCAAAGTATCCTATGATGATACGCAACTTTTGCAGGCTGGTCTGGCTATCCGGCAAATGGAAGCCCGGAGTGGCCGGAGCCGGCCTCGTCCTGATCCTGGTTCTGGCCGGGATCTCGTGCAGCACCACGACCCGCTCGGTCGTGGTCTTACCGGATGTGCCTGGCGCAAAATACATCGGGTCCAAGGAGTGCGAGCAGTGCCACGATAAGCTCTACCGGGACTTTGCCACCGCCGACCACGCCCGCCTCATTGCCGAAGGCACCAACGCCCTGAACGCCGGGTGCGAGTCCTGCCACGGCCCGTGCAGCATTCACTCCGATTCCGGTGGTGAAACCAAGCCGCCCTACAGCTTCACCGCCGGCCGCCCCCAAGGCAACAGCTTCGGCGCTCGCCTCGCCTTCGAGCCGGCTCGCTCGACGGAAACCGTCTGCTTTCAGTGCCACACGGATGTCCGCGGCCAGTTCGATTTGCCCAGCCATCATCCCGTCACCGAAGGCAGGCTTTCCTGCACCGAATGTCATCCTCCTCATAAAGGCTCCATTTACCGCAGCGGCGGCACCTCGCTCCTTTCCGAAAACGATGGCTGCATCCGCTGCCACCCCGCCCAGCGTGGCCCCTTCGTCTTCGAGCACGAAGCCATGCGCGAAGGATGCCAGACCTGTCACAATCCCCACGGCTCCGTCAACGCCAAGTTGCTGACGGTCCGCGACGCCAATCTCTGTCTTAAATGCCACTTCCAGCAACAGAGCCCCGGCCAGCTCCTTATTGGCGGCTCCGATCACACTTTGCGCGTTCAGCAAGGCACCTGCTGGACCGCCGGCTGCCATGAGGCGGTCCACGGCTCGCGCGTCAGTTCCTCCCTGCGGTTCTGAACCCAATGCCAACGCTGATGAAAACACGACTTCCAGCCTTGGACAGACATCCGCCCCGGCCTTGGAGTTGGGCCGCCTCGCTCGCCGCAGGGCTGGCCGTCTGCTCCGTCTCCGCTGCCGACACCAACGCCCCGGCGCCCCTGACGCCGCAACAAATGTTCGAGGGCGGCACTAACTCTTACACGAATTGGCTCGATCTCTCCGTTGGCGGTTTCATCACCAGCGGCAATAACGCCCAGTTCCAGCAGCAGCACCAGCGCTCCGGCAGCGCCTTCGGCGGGATCGATGATTTCCATTTTCAGGAGGATATCGCCAAAAACACAACCGTCTCCGTCGATGGACGCTCCATCTTCGACGAGCACGACTACCATCTCACGCTGGGTGTGGTGAAGGAGAATACCGGCTATGTCCGGTTCTCGATCGACCAGTTCCGCACCTGGTACAATGGCGACGGCGGGTTCTTTCCCCCAACGGGCTCCTATTTTCCGCTCTCGAACAACAGCCTGGGCCTGGACCGAAGCGATATCGTATTCGAAGCCGGCCTGAGGCTCGAGAATGCTCCGGCCGTGACCTTCCGCTACGAGCACACCTCGCGGGACGGCGAAAAGAGCTCCACCGACTGGGGGTTCACCCATCCGGACGGCAGCGGCCTCGTGCGCGGTCTTAGCCCCTCTTTTTACAGCATCGACGAGCATAGCGACAGTTTTCAGCTCGATGTCACCCACCACATCAAGGCGACCGATTTCGGGGCCGGCCTGACCTATGAAACGGGAAACCTGAACGACACGCTTCATATCACGCAATTCCCCGGTGAGGGGGCCATCCAGCAGGGGATCCAGGACAACCAGGGCACCAGCTATGACATGTTCAACGTTCATGCCTTCACGGAAACCTGGCTCAAGAAGAACCTCATGTTCTCCACCGGCTATTCCTTCTCCGATCTCGATAACACCTTCTCCGGCAGCCGCACCTTTAACCCATCCTCGACGCAAAACGATTTCGGCTACTTCGGCCTGCATGGAGGCTCGCGCCTTTACGAATACGTGATGGACGTCAACCTGCTTTACAAGCCGACCCCCCACATCTCCCTCGTCCCCTCCATCCGGGTGGACAAGCAGGATTGGGATGCCGACTCAAGCGCCTCCGAAACTCTCGGCGTCAATCCATCCGTCCCCCTCTCATCCACCGGCGGCCGGGGAGAAATCGACGTGCGTGAACGGATGGATCTCACCTACACCGCCATCACCAACTGGGTCTTCTACGCCCGCGGTGACTGGACCGAAGGCAATGCAACTTTATCCGAGGACGGCGGCTTGGTGCCAATTACCGGCATTGGCATTTTGCCTGTCGATGCCCAAATCGATGAGAACCTGTTGTTCCAGAAATACAGCCTCGGCGCCCGGTGGTATCCAACCCGCCGCATAAGCGCCGACATCGGCGGCTATTACAAAAACAACAACTACGATAACACCTTCCCCGTTGACAGCACGCCCAACGACCCCGGCAGTCCCATCCGCTATCCCGCCTACCTGGCGATGCAGAACTTCGAGACGGAAGACGTCAACGCCCGCGTGACGGTCCGCCCGCGCCAGAATATTTCCCTGGTCAGCCGCTGTGAGTTTCAATACTCGACCATCCACACCACGCCCGATCTTCTCTCGGGTGTTGAATCCTCGCGCATGACCACCTGGATGCTCGCCCAGGATGCCACCTGGACCCCGTGGTCCCGGCTCTACCTCCAAGCCGGCGTGAACTGTGTCGTCAGTGATACCCGCACACCGGGCCTCGACCCGGTCACTCAAGCCATCCTCACCGCGCGCAACAACTATTGGACCGTCAATTTCAGCTCCGGTTTTGTCGTGGACGACAAGACCGATTTGAAACTCAGCTACTTCTTCTACAACGCCGACGACTACAAGGACAACTCGCTGGCGGGGGTCCCCTACGGAGCCGACGCCGAGGAACACGGGGTCACCGCCACCCTCACCCGCCGCATTTCGAAAAACCTCCGCCTGGCCTTAAGATACGGCTTCTGGCACTACGACGATGCCTCCTTCGGCGGCAACCGCAACTTCGACGCCCACCTCGTCTATTCGAGCCTGCAGTATCGGTTTTGAGGCGTGATGCGTGAAACGGAAAACGTAAGGCGCGCTCTGTTACGTTTTACGTTTTACGCTTCACTTACGTTTCACGTTTCACGTTTCACGAAAAACAGCCCCGCATAAATCTTCGGATCCACCAGCATCCCCAACCGGGCCTTTTCAGCGAGCCATTGGTCGACTTCGTCCAGCGGCACCTCGTGCACCGTGATCGCCTCGTTGGCCACTCCGCCGCCGGCATTCACCCGGCGCAATCGCGTGGCCCGGAAAAGCGTCACAATCTCGGAGGTCAGCCCGCTTGAGGCCGGTCCTGTCGTCAACAATTCGATCCGACCGGCGTCATAGCCGGTTTCTTCAAGCAGTTCGCGGCGGGCGGCCTCGGCATGCGATTCGTTGCCAGCTTCAGGCTCATCGCCGATAATTCCCGCCGGCAGCTCGATTGTGCGCGCGTGACACGGAACCCGGTCCTGCTCGACAAGCAACAGTTTTCCTTCCTCCGTTATTGCCACGATGATGGCCGCACCCGTCGCCTTCACCCGGTCCACGTATTCCCAATGTCCTTCGCGAACCAATGCCAAAAACCGGCCGGCGAAAAGTGTCTCTTTCATGCCTCCCCCCTCGCCCGAAGCACCAGCCTAGTCTTGAGCTCGTGCAAGCCCAGCTCGAGTCCGGCGGGGTATTGATGCGGGTTAACCGCGCGCTTGACGCCTGGATGCAGCATCGCCAATTGCTGCTGAGCCCGCCGGCGAATCTCCGCCAAAGCCGGCGACTGATAGACCAGCCGGCCCGACCGGAAAACCGGCGCCAGCAGATCCTCCGCGGCGGTCTCCGGCGCAAAGTGCTTGCGTCGCGTCGCGTCCAGCGGATCGACAATGGTGAAGCGCGCCGGCGCCGGCTGGCCGGTGTTATAAATCGCGTCGCCGATGAACTCCCCGTCCGAGCGGAAGCGGCGCACCTGGAGGATGCCGGGGTTGGTGATCTTGGCAGCCTGCTCGGAAAGCTTCACCTTGTATTCCCAGCCCCCCTGCGCGTCGCGCACGGCGCCCAGCTTATAAACGCCGCCCAGCGCGGGATTATCGTAGGCCGTAACCAGCTTGGTGCCCACGCCCCAAACCGTAATCGCCGCCCCCTGCTGCTTGAGGCTCGCGATGATGTGTTCGTCCAGGTCGTTGCTGCCAATGATAACCGTTTCGGTAAAGCCCGCTGCATCGAGAATCTTCCGCGCCTCAATGCTCAGAAATGCCAGGTCGCCCGAATCAAGCCGGATGCCGGCTAAATCATGCCCTTCCTCCCGCAGCTTGCGGCCGATCTCGATCGCATGCCGCACCCCGGCCAGCGAATCGTAAGTATCGACCAGAAAAACGCAGTTGTTCGGCAGAGCCTTGGCGTAAGCCGCAAAAGCCTCCAGTTCGGTGTCGAATGACATTACCCAGCTATGCGCGTGCGTGCCGGAGACGGGGATGCCAAAGACCCGCCCCGCCAGCACGTTGGAGGTGCCGGCGCAGCCGCCGATGTATGCCGCCCGGCTGGCGCTCAAGCCGCCGTCGACCCCTTGCGCGCGGCGCAATCCGAACTCGACCACCGTTTCCCCTTTCGCCGCGTGGCAGATTCGCGCCGCCTTGGTCGCGATCAATGACTGGAAATTCAGGAAGTTCAGCAACGCGGTCTCGACAATCTGCGCCTGCAAGATCGGGCCCTGCACCCGTAGCAGCGGCTCCTGGGGAAAAACCAGCGTGCCTTCCGGCATTGCATCCACGTCGCACGTGAAGCGCAGTTCCCGCAGGTAGTCCAGGAAGGCAGGTTTGAACAACGCTTCCCCGTCGCGTCCGGGAATCCCCGCCAGGTAAGCGAGGTCCGATTCATCGAAACGCAGCCGCAGCAGGTAATCGATAGCCGCCTCCAGGCCGCAAGCGATAGTGAACCCGCTTTGGAACGGCGGCTGGCGAAAGGAGAGATGAAAAACGGCTTCCTTGTCGGCCAACCCCGATTCCCAATAGGCGCAGGCCATCGTCAGCTCGTACAAATCCGTCAGCAAGCCGCTCGACGCGGACGCAGCCCGGCCATTGACGCTATCGGATTCCATCATCCCTTTCATGCTTGGCGGCGGAGCCTTGCATCTCCGCAGTCTGGCCGTCTTGCAGATCAGGCATAAGCAATCCGTTGGTTTGAGTCGATGGATCCGGCGCTACAGTTTCCCTCGGGCGCGCTGGTCGATCCAGCGCTGGCCCAGCGCCGCAAGGGTCTTGTTATTGAGGACCCGCTCGGCCATGGGAAAGACAACGTGCTCTTCCTTGCTGAAGTGTTCGCGGGAGTAATCCACGGCTGCCAGCAGAAGCTTGCGCGCCTCGGGGACGCGCCGGGCTGCCTTGACCCGCCGCAGCGTGCCGTCCATCTCCTGGTGTTCGGCGAGGAAAGCGTCGCGCTGGCCGATCTCTTCGAAGCAATGCTCCAGCGGGCCGATAAATAACGCGTCCTCCGTGTCGGAATGGGCCTTGAGGAGCGACTCCATCGCGGCGGCAAGCAGCTTGATTTCGGAGAGGGTTTTAAGGCGGGGCGCCACTTTGTCGATGTGATCGAAAAGACTGTGAAAAACCAGGTGCTCGGCCAGCAAAGCGTCGGTGATTTTCATCGCGGCATTCGGTTGTTTGTTCCAGACCCGTGGGTAATAACAGAATTGTCCCGGCAGATCAAACGTTCGCGAAGCGCGGGACCTTTGCTATTTACGGGGCGCGTGGGTCGGGTAAGTTGTGGCCACGTTATGCGTTTGATCGGCCACGTGGCAGAAGAGTCGGCTGCCCGCACCTTTGGCAATTACCTGTACGTCCAGGGAATCGAGAATCAGCTCGAATTCCAGAAATCGGACGGCTGGGCAGTTTGGATTCTCGACGAGGACAAGCTGGATGGCGCCGCCAGGCTCCTGGATGCATTCCGCCAGAACCCCGCGGACCCCAAATACCGGATCCAGGCCCAGGCCGCGGCCGATTTGCGCACGCAGGCTGAGAAAGCCCAAGCCGCTTATGAAAAGCGCCTGCGCACCCGCCGCCAATTGTTCCGCCCCTTGGCGGCTTATGGTTTCGGGCCGCTGACGTTTGTGTTGATTGCCGCCTGCGTGGCGGTTTTTCTCCTTTCCCGCTTCGGCATGGATCCGGAGCGAATCATGGGTCTGTTTATTGCCGACTACACCATTAACGGCGCCTACATGCAGTGGCACCCGGGGTTGCAGGAGATTAGGCACGGAGAGATTTGGCGGCTGTTCACGCCGGCGCTCATTCACTATGGCTTCATTCATATCCTCTTCAACATGCTTTGGCTGCGCGACCTGGGGAGCATGATCGAAGCCCGGCAAAGTTCCTGGCGCTTGGCCTTTCTGGTGCTGGCCATTGCGGCCGTATCAAATGTCGCCCAGTTCTTCGTTAGCGGCCCGGACTTTGGCGGCATGTCGGGCGTGGTCTACGGCCTGCTCGGCTATGTCTGGATGCGGGGAAAGTTCGACCCCGCCTCCGGCTTGTTTCTGCATCCCACGACGGTGACGATGATGCTCATTTGGCTGGTCCTGTGTTTCACCGGCCTGGTGGGCCATATCGCCAATACGGTGCATACCGTCGGGCTGCTGATGGGCATGGCCTGGGGCTACCTGTCCAGCCTGCGATACCAGTAGTGCCCCAAACGGCATCAAGAAGATGCGCCGCTCTCATCGACTCATTCTCCTCTTCATCGCCATCCTGGCGCTGGCGACGTTCGTTTTCGGCATTCTCGAGCTCGTTGGAGTGTTCGGGAAACCGGGACCGCATTAGGCGATCCCCAACGCGCCAAATCCTCTCCCATTCCACCCCACCATCGAGCCGCAGCCGCAGGGGCGGACCAGGCGAGACTGGAGAGATCGGCGGCGGAAAGATGGGTGGTCAATGAGCGCGCGGCAGGCGGCGCAAAGAGCCGCTCGGGCCATTCCGCAAGCCAATGGCGGAAAAGCGTGGCCAAGACCGCCTCATCCAGCAGCGATGCGACGGCTCGCTCGTCAGCCTCCGTTAAATCGGCGAGCACTCCTTCAATTGTCAGCAGCGATTTGCGGAACAGGATCAGGTCGGCCTCCAGGCGCGCCCCGGCGCGCAGCACAACCTCGTCGAGCAACCGGGTCAGCCAGGTAATCCCCGGCGCGGCGCCCCATCGCAATTCCCGCAATCCCGTCCGCACCACCTCCGAGAGTGCGGATTCATCGGGTGGTTTCCGGGAAAGTTCCCTCAAGATCCGGCTGATCTTCCCCGCGTCCTGGGCTACGGCCCCAACCAGCAACTGGACCATGGCGGCGCGGTCCTGCCGGCGCAACCGCCCCGCCAGGCTCCAATCCAGTATCCCCACCCTCTGTTCCCGCGTCACCAGCAGGTTTCCCGCGTGCGGATCGGCATGAAACAGCGCCGCGGATTCCGCAGCAAACAGCGGGCGGGCAATCAACGCCTCCGCAACAACCCGGCCCAGAGCGTGGCCGGAACACCCCTCCAGTCCTCCGGAAAAGCGGAGTTTTATTCGCGCAGGATCCCTGTGGTCTGTGATCCTCACTCCGTCGATCCGCTCCATGGCCGTCAACCGCGGAGTGCAAAACGGCAGCAGGGACGGAATAGCGACACAAGGCATCGAGCGGTAGATGCGGGCCGCTTCGGCCAAATGGCGTTGTTCCTCCCCTAACCGCACCTCATGCAGCAACAGGCCCCGGATGGTCCGGAACGTCTCCTCGTAATCCAATGGCTGCACGTGATACCACTCGCAATCTTCATCGAGAAAACACCCCAGCGAGCCGAGAATGCCCAGGTCTTCCTCCAGGAGCCTTTCGACACCAGGCTTGATAGCTTTGAACACCCCTTCCACCCCGCGCCAGGTGAACGGCATCACCACCGCAACGCTCCCTTCGGCCAGCGGGTCCGGGCCGAGGGAAATGGCGGCGCGGCGGGACGCCGGCAGTTCCCGCTCGATCAGTTTGACTGCGAGGGCCGAAGGAATCTGCGGCGCGAGCGATTCCAGCTCCTGCAGTCGCTTCCGGAATCCGGGACTGAGCCGGCGGTCCCGGGCGACGACCTGCCCCAGCTTATGCAGCGCCGGAGCGCGCCGAACCAGCGCAACCAACCGCTCGGCCACTGAGGTCGATACCGCCAAGGCGGCCTGTTCCGAAATGATTCGCTCCAGGCGGTCCGCCGGAAGGCGCTCCAGGAAAAAGCGCAGGGCATCCGCGAGCAAGGGCCGGTAACGGGCATAAACGCCGGGCAGGAGATCGGATGCGGCAACACGGTCCCGCAAGACGGACAGCGCCAGCCCAAAGCGGCCTGCAGCTCTCGATTTCATCTCTGCTCAAGGTCAACCGCATCGGAGCGCGGACGCCTCGTCCGCGTGTTCCCTTGCCTCAGAAACACGCGGACGAAGCATTCACGCGCTCTTGCTTGCCGCTTTCAGCATTCAAATGGATTAGGCAACACGGCGCGCTTCTCGTTGGGAACGGAGACTTCAGCCCAATCGACGTAGTACGGGCCGCGTTTGCGCTGGACCTCGCGCATGAGCCGGCTCCGGGCGCAGGCCCGCGAATCGCGCGGCGGGTCGCGCTTGGCGCGCTCCAAACCGGCGGGATTCCAAAAACCGTCGCGGTCGGCCAGGGCCAGCCCAAAACCGTGTTTCGGATCGATTTTGTGGAACTCCAGGTCCTGGGACTGGAGCCAGGGATCGGTCCAAGCCAGGTTTTCTCGCCGGCAAAACTCGCCGAGCAGATGGCGTTTAGTGATCCAATCGACCAGGCCGACCAGCGACTCCGGCTCATCGGCCAAAGCATCGAGCACCCGAGCCCAGATTTCCAGCACGGCGTCGGTCTCGGCGTCCCGCCCGGCGAAGAGTTCCTTGGCCTTGCGGTAGTAGAGCCAAAGCAAACTTAGCGCGTTGGCTTTGCGGCCGTCCGACAAGGTCACACGCCAGGGCGGCTTCAAAACCCGCGAGAGCCCCTGCAACGCCGTAACCGGATCGGCCAGCATCACCCGCGGCATCTCGTCGGCCTCGAGCATATCCAGCACCAGCCGGGTCGTGCCCACCTTCAAAAAAAGAGCCGAGGGCAGCACATTGGTGTCGCCATGAATCAAATGAAGCCGCCGGAACCGGCGCCGGTCCGCCAGCGGCTCGTCCCGCAGATTCAGAATGGCGCGGTTATGCTGGACCCACTCAAAGGAATCGTTGACAACGAAATCGGCGCGCTGGCTGATCTGGAACGGAACGCCGTCCTCAACGGCGAGAGGTTCGAGGCCGAAACAATTGGGCCGGCCGCCCCCGACCCGGCCCGCGCCGGTGAAAAGGATGCGCAAGGTCAAAAAAGCCAGCAGCGAATGGCCGTTGCTCTCGCTCAGCGGCACGGTGCGATCGATGGAATAGTTCTCGTGGCAGCCAAAAGTGGCGCCCGTGCAATGATCGACGTTGTTGCGAATGAAGCTGACCCGGCCCTCCAGCTTCAAGGCGCGCACCGCCTCGAGCAAAAGCAGGTCCCCGGCCCGGTCGTATCGCACGACGTCCATGGTCGAGACACACTCGGGAGTGCAGTACTCGAGGTGCCCCATATCGAGATAGGCCCGGCCGCCGTTGAAGAGAAACCCTCCGTTGCCGGGCGGCTCGTCCCAGCCCCGCGGGTGGAGATCAATCAGGCCATACCGCTGATCCTCGAACAGCCAGTCGCGCAAGCGCGGCAGCACCTCGTGCAGTTGCTCCGGTGGTTCCACCAGACAGCCATACTCGGTTTCCAGACCTGTAATCCGTTGTGACACCTGTTGCCAGTAACTATTCCCCGGACACGCGCCGGATTCAACTGGGGGAATGGGAGCCAATCCCGGTTTGGATTGGATTCGTTGCCGCATGCCCCGGCAAGGCGGCGGGGATCAGCCTTGGCGGCAATTCCCATCCTCAGGCTAAAGATCGCCGGCCGCCACCGCCCGATAATGGACGGGCCCTGGCAGCTTGCGATCCAACAAAGCGATCTCGACCACCTTTCCCGAAACCTCCAGGCTGGATTCCGACGGGATGGTTACCTCCGTGAACTTCCGTTTGTCCGCAAGCGCCTGCCAGGCGGCCAAACAGTGGGCCGCGACACGCCGCAGCGAATCGGCCGGCTTGAGCGACTGGCGGATCCAGGCCCCAGTCTCCTCCTCGACATCCTTCTCGCTATGGGCCACCACCACGCCGGAGGTTTCATAGCGATGATCGCCGTCGTAGTGCAGGCGGACAAGAGCGTCTTGTTCCGGCCGCTCGGCCAGTTGGGCAAAGATTGACTCCACCATGAGCGGCGGCGCGAAGATCTGCTCGAAAGCGTTCTTGAGAGTGCTGCTCAGCGAAAAGCCAATCAGCCGGCGCAAGGTCACGTCCCGCGCGGAACGGTTGAAGCCCTCAACATGCGCGGCTTCGATGGCCGCCTGGCGAATCTTCTCGATATCCACCGGGTGGCCCAGCGCGGCAAAGGCGAGCCGGTCATAAATCTCGAAAACCTTCGACTGCCCCTGCCCTACCCCGAGCAAAAGGATGCCTTCGGGGCGCGACACGGCAAAGACCGGCGTGCCGCCCTTGAGTTGGTCGCGGATGTACTCACGGCGGTTGCCGATGGCCTCAAGCCAGCGATAGGGTTCTTCCGTCATTTGGAAGCTTCCTTCCAAAACTGTTCCTGTTCCTTCATTGTAATCGAGCGAGTCCCCTTGGCCGAAAGCAGCTTGATGGTGGCGAACTCACGCTGGTCCGGGTGGACCCCGCCCGTCGCCGTATCGAACTCGGCCGCGGTCATCAGGAGCCGATTGGCCAGCACAACAGCCTGGGCCAGCGGCATCTCAGCGGGGCTCGGACGACCCCAGTGCTCCAGGTAATGGAGCACGCTCCGAATCGTCGGAGTGCCCGATCCAGACCCCGCAAAAGCCGCCGCCTCGAAATGAGCTCCCAACGGGTCGTAAAAGTAGATAGCCGGCTTGGCGGCGGGATCGGTCGTCTCCACGCCCGCAAAAATCGGCGCAACCACGCCGACCCCTTGCAGCATCGCCGGCAGGTTGTCATGCAGCAGCCGCGAGAGAGCGCGGAGCTTGGCCGGAAGGCTCATGCCCTGCAACTGGCTGCGGCGGTAGTACTCAAACGCCGTCTGGAGCGTTCGCGCCATTTCAAACGCGGTTGCCGGCACCCCCGCAATCGCCATCAGCGAATGCGAATCCAGCTCCAGTATCTTCTCGGTCTTGTCCGAAAAAACAATATTGCCCGCGGTGGCCCGATGGTCGCCCCCGATAATGACACCCTCCGCGCAGTGAAAAGCAAAAACGGTTGTCGCGTGAAGCGGCTCCAAGCCGCTGCCGCGAACCGCGGCGCCCGCCGGAAACGTGCTCTTCGGGAGCAAGTCCAGGAAATCGCCGCTCATTGACCCGTCCGTTGCCGATAGCGCCGGGCTTGGTCCGGATCAACTTTCCTCATCCGTTTGAGCAGTTCCTCCGTGTTGGGCTTCTCCACCCTCGGCGAGGAGGGGCCTCCATCGCCGCCTCCCCCTGAGCCTGGAGCGGGTATCTGTGGTTTTTGAATACGATCAGGCATAGTTCTATTTACTACATTAAACGAGTTTGGCAAATTCCAGGCGCGCCAGGTCCTCCACCGTGCGCGCCGAATTGATAATATCGAGGCCCTCCTTGATTTTTTGAGGGTCGAAAAGATTCATTAAGTCCAGCTTGATCTTTCCCGTCGCGCCCCGCAGCAGAATATAATCCCATTGCGTGGCCTGGACCGCCGATCCGAATTTCTCAATGCACCGGCCGCGAACCGCCGCGCGCGTCGTCGAGGGCGGGCACAGGCTGTGGGCCTTGATCTCTCCAAGCGGATACGGCAGCCTCAAAGCGCCGTCGTCCATCAGCCCGTAGAAAAGCCCCTGCTGCCGGTCCAGCAGGTGATACGAAAGGTCGATGCTTTGCAGCCAGGGATCGTCCTCCGTCAGGCTCTCCGCCTGCCGAAATTGCTCGACGAGCTTGAATTTCGCCGGCCAGTCGAGCCGATCCGCCGCCAGCAGCGGGTCGCGTCCCAGGTCGTCCAAAACCCCCTCCCAGGCGTCCATCAGGTTCATCCACTCCGTTTCCACCGCCGGGCAGAACTCCCGCACCAGCCGCAGGTAGGCGCGCTGGATTTCAACCGCGGACGTCTCCTCGCCCCCGGCGATCTGGCAGCGCCAGCGCCAGGTCGAGTCCCGGGAAATATCTTTGAGGGCCTGGAGCGGGTCCGCCAGCCGCGGCACCCGGTCCAGCGGTGCGCCGTTCAGCAAAGCCTGCAGAACCAGCGCCGTGCTGCCGATCTTCAGATACGTCGAGTAGAGCGAGAGGTTCGAGTCCCCAAGAATCACGTGGAAGCGGCGGAAGTACTGCCGGTCCGCATGGGGTTCGTCCCGGGTGTTGATGATCGGCCGCCGCTGCATCGTATCGACGCTCTGCAGCTCGAAGAAAAAGTCGCTGCGCTGGGAGATCTGGAATCCCGATTTGAGAAACTTGTCTTCCTCCTCCCAGCCGAACTTGCCGGCGCCGCACACAATCTGGCGTGTCACCAGGAACGCCATCATGCTCTGGCTGAGCGCCTCCCAGGTCAGGCGCCTGGGCATCAGGTAGTTTTCGTGGCAGCCGTAGCTGTGGCCGCAAAAATCGGTGTTGTTCTTGTAGAGCCGCACCGGATTATCGGATCGCTGATTGAGATTGCGCGCGCAATCCATCAGGAGCTGGTCGCCCGAGTAATCCTGTTGCAGGTGCTCCAGCAGCGTGCTGCACTCCGGGGTGCTGTACTCGGGATGGCAGTGGTCGTTGTAGAACCGGGCGCCGTTCCGCAGCACCAGATCCCCGTGGATGCCGTCCGTGGAAAGGCAGCGCTGGGTATCCTGGGCGAAATAGTTCTCCTCGTCGTGATCCTGGCGCAGCTCTTTGACCCGGAAACCGCGCGCGTCGCAATGCGGGTCTTCGCACTGGTAATCCCACCGCCGGCGCACCCCCGGAGCGGTGGCGGCGCCGATAAGAGCGATGGCCTCGCTGACCACGTCCTGGTCCTCTGGCCGCTCGCGGCTGATGCCTATCTCGGTTTCCGTGCCAAACTGTATTTCAAGGCTTTCTTGCATGGTGGTTTGAACTAACGTGTCGTCCTCCCGGCAAGCCGCGGCTTCTCCGCCACGGCCTGCACGGACGAGCTCTTGGTAAAATGGTAAAGTTTCAATGAATTAAAGCATCGGCGCCCCCCGCTCCCGCTGATCGCGTCCAGGCTCACACCGCTTTGGAAAGATGGATTTGCTCGCTGGCGCGATACGGCGAAAGCCGCACCACGTTGCCCGGGTCGAAGTCCGTCAACTTGAGCCAGTCCTCCGTGATGTCGCTGGGAGGAAAGAGTTCGTTTTCCCGGTATTCCCTCGAGAGGGACTCCATCAGGTCCAGCCGCGTAATCGGCGACTCGCTCTGGGTCTCGATGGACCGTTTGATCGCCAGCTCTTTCGCCCGTTCCACGACCGCCGCGATGATTGCACCGCTGGCGAGATCGCCCCGATAAAGATAGTCGTGGCGCCCGCTGCGGAAGGTCACGTCCAGAAACCGGTTGACGTCGCTGGGCGCGTAATGCGCTTCGGTGATGGCTTCAACCAGCTCCTCCCGCGATTCGGCCAGCGGCAGATCCTCGGTCAGATAGATCCGGTAAATCTCCCGCGCCGCCGCCTTGTCCGGCCGACGAACCCGAATCTTCCGGTCGATGCGCCCGGGCCGCAAAATCGCCGGATCGATCAGGTCGGCCCGGTTCGAAGCCAGGATCACCACCACGTTTTGCAGCGCCTCCAATCCGTCCATTTCCGTGCAGAACATCGGCACCAGCGTCGACAGGATATTGTTGCCGGCCCGCAGAGCCTGGCGCGTGCCGAGGATCGATTCCGCTTCGTCGATGAAAAGGAATGCCAAATGGCCTTCCGCGGCCTTTTCCCGGCATTGGGCGAAAAGATCCCGCACCTGGCGCTCGGATTCGCCGAGCCACATGTTGAGGATCTCGGGGCCTTTCACGCTCAGGAAAAACTCGGGATGATCCTCGCCGGTCTCTTGGCGCAATTGCACCCGGAGGTTGTGAGCCGTGGCTTTGCCCAGCAGGGTCTTGCCGCACCCGGGCGGCCCGTAAAGCAGAAAGCCCTTGGGAACCGGATGGTTGAACCGCCGGAAAAGGGAAGCGTGGAGGATTGGCAGCTCGATGGAATCCCGAATGCCCCGCACCGCCTCTTCCTGGCCGCCGATGGCGTTCCAGAGAATCGGCTCGATGCGCGTAAACGTGCGGTCCTGTCGCCTGGCGGTGCCGATGATCTCGATGGCCACCCGCTGCTGGCTGTCCAGCCGCAGGTCCAAACCCACTTTAAGCTTTTCCTTCGAGAGCAACGACGATCGGATCACGACCGCATCGGAAATGCCCGTCTCGTTGCCCACGCGCAGCCGGCCATCCGGCAGCATTTCGGTCACGCGCACCACCGGGCCGCTCTTCTCGAAACCGAAAACATCCGTCACCGCAAACGCCTCATTGAGCAGCACCCGCGTGCCGGTTTCCAGCGAGGCTTCCGGCAATGCCGGATCCAGGCTGCACACGTATTCGGTGCTGTTCACGCAGATCAGCGCCCGGCTGTTCGCCAGCTTCTGCAGGAACGTCCCCAGCCGAAGCGCCGGCGCCCGCAGCTTCTCCACCGCCTCGTTGAGCTTCTCCACCGCCACCCGCGCCTGGTCCTGCATCTCTTCCATCTCCACCACGCGCCGGCGCAACATGGTCATGGCCGGCGACGTCGCCCCTTGCGCCGCCAGTTCGTGGCTCACGCAATCCAGAATCTGCAATGCGGAAATGTCTTCCAAATGTTCCTCCCAGGCCGGCTTGTCCGGTGACACAGCATCCGCATCCCGCGCCCCCTTGCCGGGCTCTGTTCGGCCTCTTTGTAACTTACTCACATGCTCACTATAAGGCGCATCTGGATTCGCGCAAATTTCTGGTAAGAAAATCCCGATGGGGTCTTTGTCTGTAGCCCCGGGTTTGGCGGGTGGAGCGCCCCTAGTGCGGCGACCCTGAAATTCCGATACATTTGCGGCAATGGATTTTGGCCTCAGCCGAGGCGCGAGCGACAAGCATACCCCCATGGGTCTGTGAGGAGCGAGCAACGAAGGCTGAGGCCAAAAGACATGCCGCCCGAAGGGTTGCGTCGCATTTGGCTTCTGGCTAGGCGCGACGAGGGAGCAGGTCCCCATGGACCTGTGACCGAGGAGCAACAACGCCAGAAGCCAAATGCGACGCAACAAATGTATCGGAATTTCAGGGTCGCCGCACTAGGCTGGGGCGTCGGAAAGTAACAAGGTCGAAACGTGAGCCGGTGGAAATGCTAAAGCGAAAAGGCGGCAGGGGGTGGTAAGGCCTCGCTAAACCTGTTCCAGAGATGGCGCGCCATGTCGCGAAGCGCTTGGGGTGCGCCGTATTCCGGCGCTTTGACTTCCGCCACCCCGCATCGTCAACGGTTCAGCAACGGCTTCGCCGAAGCTCTACCTTGCCGTCTTAGCGTTCTAACGTTCTAACGTCTTCACCACGTAGCGCTCCCCGCTCAACCTTCCCGTTTCCCAAGCACCGTGGCCAGTGCCTCAAGACACCGGGCGTTCTGCTTGGGAGTGCCGATGGAGATGCGCACCCACTCGCCCAACTGATAGTTGCCCATCGGGCGAACAATGACACCCAGCTTCTGCATTTCGCTGAAAACCCGGGCGCCGTCGCCGACGCGCACCAGGATAAAATTGGCCGAAGAGGGGACAAACTCCAGGCCGAGCTTGCGGAAGGATCGCGCGTACAACTTGAGCCCGCGCGAGTTGATGCGCCGGCTCTTCTCGACATGCGCGGCGTCATCGATCGCCGCCAGCGCCCCGGCCTGGGCAATCGCGTTCGTGTTGAACGGCTGCCGGACCTTTTCGAGGTCCGCTATGATCTTCGCGTCGCCGATGGCATAGCCGATTCGCAGGCCGGCCAGCCCGTACACCTTCGAGAAGGTTCGCGCCAGGAGCAGATTGGGCTTCCGCCCGCTGCGGATCTCCGGCAGCAGATCCAGCGGCTCCTCCACATACTCGTAGTAGGCCTCATCCAGCACCACCAGGATGTTCTCCGGAACGGCGTTGACGAATCGAGCCAGCGCCTCGCGCGAGGCAATCGTCCCGGTCGGGTTGTTGGGATTGGTGACAAAGACGATGCGCGTGTTCGCCGTCAAAGCCCCCAGCATCGCATCCAGGTCGTGGCCGTAATCCTTGGCCGGCGCCGTGACCAGCTTCGCGCCAAACAGGGCGGCAACGATCGGATACACCGCAAAGCAGTATTGGGACACCACAACCTCCGCTCCGGGCCCCAGCAGCGCGTGGCCCACGAGTTCCAAAATCTCATTCGAGCCGTTTCCCAGCACCAGGTTCGCGGGCGCCACCCCGAGCTTCGCCGCCAGCTTTTGCTTCAGGTAAAACCCGTTGCCATCGGGGTAGAGCTGGGCGTCCGCCGCGGCCTTGCGCATCGCCGCCAGCGCCAGGCGGGACGGCCCCAGCGGATTCTCATTCGAGGCCAGTTTGATGATGCTGTCCGGGTCCAATCCCAGCTCGCGCGCCACTTCTTCGATAGGGCGGCCGGGTTGATAGACGGGCAAGGAGGCAAGAAACGAATGCGTGGAAAGCATGAAATCAGTTTCCGGTTCTGCGCCTGGCTCCCGCTCGGCGAACGCCGCCAAGCCCAGGGTCCGCGGCCGGAGGACTTATCCTCCGTCCCGCGGCCTTTGACTCGACCCGCGTCGCGCGCTTGAAGCCCGGCATAAGGGTTTTAGATTGACTTCGGTTCAAATCGCCGCTGCGCCGGGCCTGACGGACCGCACGGGCGCAGCCGCGAAACCCGGACAGCAAACCCCTGAAACGCCCCGGTTTCAAGGACAAAAGCTGAAGCCCTGTGGCGCGCCTGGAAATGGATGCGGTGGTGAGAGCTGCTTCGCCCTCGGTTCGGAAGTCGCCAGAGGCCTCATCGGTGGCTATTGGCTATTGGCGATCGGCTATTGGCGATCGGCCATTGGCGATCGGCTATTGGCGATCGGCTATTGGCGATCGGCTATTGGCTATTGGCTATTGGCTATTGAGGTCCCGCTCCGCGGGCCCTCCCGGTTGCAATTCCCCGCCGGTATGCCACTGTAGTAGGGACGCTGAATTATGAGTACACCAAAAGTTATAGCTTACTTGAAACCGACCTGCGGCTGGAGCCAGGGAGTGCGGGCCGTGCTGCGTAAATACGATTTGCCCTTCGAGGATCGCGACATCATCAACGATCCGATGCAGCGGCAGGAAATGATTGATAAGAGCGGACAGAGGCTCAGCCCCTGTGTCGAGATTGACGGCGAGATGCTGGCGGACGTCAGCGGCCAGGAAGTCGAGACCTACCTGCTGAGCAAAGCGCTGGTGCAGCCGACGGATCGGCCGGCCGACGCTCCATCCCACCAATGCTGCGGACACTGAGGCGGCGGTAATGGCGTGATAATTGCGTTGCCAGGGCTGGGGAAACTGCGCCACTGTTTTCCCCATGCGAATCATCAAGTCGGTCCGGGCAATGCAGTCTCTGGCGCGAATGTGGCGGCGGAAGGGCGCGCGAATTGGATTCGTGCCCACCATGGGCTGCCTGCACGCAGGGCATTTGAGCCTGGTCAAACAGGCGCGGCATCGGGCAGGGATCGCTGGAAAAATCGTCGTCAGCATCTTTGTCAACCCGACCCAGTTTGGGCCGCAGGAGGATTTTTCCCGCTACCCGCGCAACCTGGCGCGGGACGCCCGGCTTTGCCGGGCGGAGGGGGTGGATGTGATATTCGCCCCCGCTGACGGAGAAATGTACTCCCCTCCGGAAAACGGATCCTCCAGCACATTCGTTGTCGAAGATAGCCTTTCGCGAACCATGGAAGGCGTATGCCGCCCAACTCATTTCCGCGGGGTGACCACCGTGGTGGCGAAGCTCTTCAATATCGTGCAACCCGATTTCGCCGTTTTCGGCGCGAAGGATTTTCAGCAGGCCGCGGTCGTAAAGCGCATGGCCCGCGATCTCAATTTCCCGCTCCAAATTCTGGTGGCGCCGATCGTGCGCGAATCGGATGGGTTGGCAATGAGTTCGCGAAACCAATACCTGACCGGAGACTTGCGCCGCCAGGCGCTGGCGCTGCACCAGGCCATTTTGGCCGCCCGCGAGGCGGTGGGCAGAGCCGCCAACCCGGTGCCTGCGGAACGGCTGAAAGCTCAATTGCGGCTTCTGATCGAGCGCCAACCGGCCGCGAGGGTCGATTACATCGAGTTCTTTATGCCGGACTCGCTGGTTCCCGCGTCTAACGTGAAGCGGGGCATCCAGATGGCTCTGGCGGTGTTCGTCGGCAAGACTCGCCTCATCGACAACGCCCGGCTTTGAGCGCGGAAGAAACCTCCCCTCGCAACGCTTCGAGCCGCCGCTCCTGCCAGCACCCTCCTTCGCAGCGGCCGTCACCAGGTTGATTGGCACGCAATTATAGAAGCGAAACTAAACCGGAGATCGGCGCTCCCGGAGGAACATCCGAATGGTTCCCGAGACAAATATCCGTACAAGTACCGGATTGAAAAAATGCTCGGAATCTGGTAAGTGAAAGCTGGTAACCCCCAGGTGCCGAAATCTTGAGCGCATTGTCCGTAGTTCGACGGAGGCGTTTTCTCGTAATTTTTGTGGTCGATCGGTTTTGATTACTGGAGGGTTGGTTTGGTTATCAGAAGTTTAAGGCATGATCCCCTCCAACGGGAACCAGGTGAGTTGTGTTGTTCGGCCACGCGGCTGGCGGCATTTGCTTTTCATCCTGGTGTTTGCGCTGGGCCCGATGTTTCGCGGCATGGGAGCTGACTGTGACCCCGCCCCTTCCGGCATTATTAGTTGGTGGCCGGGGGACGGAAACGCCCAGGACATCGCTGGCACCAATAACGGAACACTGGAGGGCGGCGCCACAGCCGGCGCTACCGGTTTAGTCGGGTTGGCCTTCAGTTTCGACGGCACAAACAATTACGTCCAAATCCCCGACTCCGCCTCCTTGAAGCCTACCAACCTGACGGTTGAGGCCTGGGTGCTCTTCGCCTCCCTCAACTCCGGCCCGTCAAACGCAACGGCGCCGCAGGGAACTCAATATATTGTCTTTAAACAAAACTCACAGAGCGAGAATTTTGAAGGTTTTAGCCTGGGCAAAACCCGCCTTTCCAGCCGGGATGCCATAAATTTCGAGGTCACCTCCGTAACGGGAACGAATTTGGAGCTGGATTCGGTGACTTCCATTGCCAGCAACGTATGGTACCATGTCGCGGGCGTGCGTGGCTCGAACTTCCTTCAGCTCTACATCAATGGCGTTCTGGAATCGCAAACCAACGTAACCTTCGCGCAGAACTACGGCACCCTTCCGCTCTATTTCGGCACGACCGGCCAGCCTTCCTGGGATCGCAAATTCAAGGGGGTGCTGGATGAGGTCTCTCTGTACAACCGCGCCCTCGCATCAAACGAGGTTTACTCCATTTACGCGGCGGCTTCGGCCGGAAAATGCAAGGCTCCCAACATCACCAGCCAGCCTCAAAGCCAAAGCCTGACTGTGGGCAGCAACGCGACCTTCTCCGTGGGCGCCACCGGGTTCGGGTCGCTCAGCTATCAGTGGCGGTTTAACTCAACCAACCTGCCGAGCGCGACTAATGCGAGCCTGGCTTTGACGAATATTCAATTGCCTAACGCAGGCCCCTACACGGTAGTGGTCACCAATAATCTCGGCTCGGTAACGAGCGCTGTGGCGACGCTGACGGTCTGGGTGCCCCCATCCATTTCCAGCCAGCCGCAAAGCCTGACCAACATCGTCGGCGCAACCGCCGCCTTCAATGTCAGCGCCTCGGGAACGCCTTCCCCGGCTTACCAATGGCAGTTCAACGGCAACACCCTCTCCGCCGCCACCGGCGCAAGCCTGCTCCTAACCAATGTCCAACTGACTAACGCGGGCAACTACTCCGTGGTCGTCAGCAATGCCGCTGGTTCGCTGACCAGCGCCGTTGCCGCCCTGACCGTCTGGGCGCCCCCATCCATTTCCAGCCAGCCGCAAAGCCTGACCAACATCGTCGGCACAATCGCCGCCTTCAACGTCAGCGCCTCGGGAAC
>Ga0181517_10000451_pt1 | contig 55991 bp, 51 predicted proteins | sample PEATcosm2014_Bin_31_FD_119748 | JGI IMG/M metagenome (GOLD analysis project Ga0181517, IMG submission 119748) | Peatland microbial communities from MTU Mesocosm Facility, Houghton, MI, USA - PEATcosm2014_Bin01_30_metaG | ecosystem: Environmental > Terrestrial > Soil > Wetlands > Peat | place... | reverse complement strand
GCGGCTGGAAGATGCGTTTGATTCAGTGATCATGGACAATCCGCTGCCCGCATCGACGGGCAGGGTTTGCCAGCACCCCTGCGACAACCGCTGCCGACGGCAATCGTTCGATGAAGTGGTGAACATGCGCGAGGTGCACCGCTTCCTTGCCGACAGCATTTATCAAACCGAACTATTTGAGCCGATGCTCAAGCGGCTCAAAGCCCGCAAACTTGCACCGACCGGACACAGGGTTGCGGTGGCGGGATCGGGCCCCACCGGCCTGACCGCTGCATTCTATCTGGCGATGCTGGGCCATGACGTAACCATTTTCGAAGAACGCAGCGAAGCAGGCGGCATGTTGCGCTTCGCCATTCCTGAGTACCGGTTGCCCAAGGCCACACTACGCAGGGAACTGGACTTGATTGAGGGCGTGGGCGTGAAGATGGAGTTCAACGTCCGCGTTGGATTCGATTTTCCGTTGAACGAACTCGCCAGCCGCTTCGATGCGGTCTTTCTCTCCATCGGAACCTGGAAAGAATCGTGGCTCTATCTGCCGGGCACGGAGTTGAAGGGTGTTTATCCGGCGCTCCCGTTCCTTGAGGCGGTGGCCAAACACGAGAAGACCTCGATGGGAAAACGGGTTGCAGTGATCGGCGGCGGCAACGCGGCCATCGATTCAGCCCGCACCCTGCTGCGCATGGGCGCAGAGGTCACCATTCTCTATCGGCGCGAGCGCAAAGACATGCCGGCCATTGAAGAGGAAATTCAGGCGGCCGAAGATGAGGGCGTAAAGCTGGTCTACCTGGCCGCGCCACACCGGATTATTGGCGATGCGGACGGAAACGTGAAGGCCATCGAGATAGTCAAAACGCGGTTGGGAGAGTACGACAAGTCGGGACGCAAGCGGCCGATTCCAACCGACGAGGTGCAGCGCTTTGAGTGCGACAGCGTGATTCTGGCTGTAGGCGAGACCTTCGACCAGGACTTCTGCCGCGCGTCCGGCCTGGAACTCAAAGAAGAGGGGACCATGGTGGTGGACCGGTTCACCCTTGAAACCAGCCGTCCCAACTTCTATGCGGGCGGAGATGTCATCACCGGCGCGTCGAACGTGTCGAATGCGATGGGCTGCGGCAAGCAGGCGGCGCGCAATATCGACGAGCGCCTGACAGGGGAACAGCGTTGGGAGAGCCTGTTCCCCGACGTTGAATACAGCCGCCAGGCACCGGGCGAGCCGAGCCTCAGCCGCCGCCACGAGGGGCATTGCCTTCCTGCAAAAGCGAGGGCACGGAATGAGGAAGAGGTTGTGGAGGGTCTCAGCGCGCAGCAGGCGCTTGAGGAATGCCAGCGTTGCCTGCGCTGTGACTTAAGGGCCGCCACGAGCGCCAAATAGAAAGGAGCACCGCGTTGCCGAACAAAACGATTTCCGTCCGCATAGATGGCGAACTGGTGACTGCGCATGAAGGGGAGACGATCCTTGAGGCGGCCCGTGCCAACGGGAAACAAATCCCGACGCTCTGCTACCTGAAAGGGTTGTCTGCGGTGGGCGCTTGCCGGGTCTGCGTTGTAGAGCTTGCCGGGACTGACCGGCTGCTGCCGGCCTGCACAACGCCCATACAGGATGGGATGTCGATCAAAACATCCTCGGCCAAGCTGACGCTTTACCGGCGCATGGCCGTCGAACTGCTTCTGGTGGAGCGGAATCATATCTGCTCGTCCTGCGTTTCGAACAGCCATTGCGAGTTGCAGGCCATGGCGCAGTCTCTGGGCATTACCCACGTCCGCTATGCCTACAACAACCCGCGCCTGCAGGTGGACATGACGCACCCGCGCTTTGTGCTGGACCACAACCGCTGCATTCTGTGCACACGCTGCGTGCGGGTATGTGCTGAGGTGGAAGGCGCTAATGTGTGGGAGGTGGCCTCGCGCGGCATCCACTCGCGCATTGTCAGCGACATGATGGACAAATGGGGCCAGGCCAAGAGCTGCACCAATTGCGGCAAATGCGTGCAGGCGTGTCCCACCGGAGCGCTGGCAGAGAAGGGCATGTCGGTGATGGAGATGGTGAAGCAGGCCGACAATGTGACCCGATTGGCAGTGCAAAGGGCTGGCCATACAAACGGGGTTCGGTAGGGAATTTCCAGAGATCTGCATCCAGGCGCCGAGGCTTCAGTCCGGCTCAGCGGTAGCTGTGGGCGCCGTTTATCTGCCCTCCAAGGCGCCCGGTCAAATCCCGTCCTGGTCCACCCTGGGCGCTTCGTCCTGATTCGAATCCATTTGTCGCAACTGCCCGCGACCCGTAGAATCACCGTAAGTGGTGGATTGCGCTAATCTGTAGCGGTATCAGGAGCCGATGAGCGAACAGGAACCAGGGATTTCCCTTGAAGTGCCGGCGGTTTCGCCGGCTTGGATCAGAATCGAGCGGGCGCGGCATCCCCAGCGGCCCTACCCCATGGACTTCATCGAACGTATCTTCACCGATTTCAGCGAGATTCACGGGGATCGCGCCTATGGCGACGACGAAGCCGTGGCTTGCGGCATGGCACGATTGGGCGACGACCAGGTGATGGTGATCGGGAACCGGAAGGGCGGCAGCACCAAAGATCGGGTGCGGCGCAACTTCGGCATGCCCCATCCGGAAGGTTATAGAAAAGCGCTGCGGTGTATGCGGATCGCCGAGAAGTTTGCGCGGCCGGTGATCAGCTTTATCGATTTGCCCGGCGCCTATCCGGGACTCGGCGCCGAAGAACGGGGACAGGCTGAGGCCATTGCCCGCAATATTCTGGAAATGTCGCGGTTGCGGGTGCCAACCATTTCGGTCATCAGCGGCGAGGGCGGTTCGGGTGGAGCGTTGGCGCTGGCGGTGAGCGACCGGGTGCTGATTCTTGAAAACGCGCTTTACTTTGTGATTACCCCGGAGTCGTGTGCGGCCATCATGTGGCGCGACTCGGCGCAGAAACAATTGGCCGCAGAGGCGATGCGCATCTCCGCGCCGGAGGTTGCCGCAATCGGTTGCGTGGACGAGATTGTTCCCGAGCCGCCGGGCGGCATCCATACCGACCGGGAGGCAGGCGAGGGTTTGCTGGGTACAGTCCTCAAGAAGCATCTAAAAGAGTTGAAGGCGATGCCGGTCGATCTGATGGTGGCCGCGCGTCAGCAGAAGTTCCGCAACATTGCACAGTTCTATACCGAAGGTTAGGGACCGCATCGACTGGGGGAATCGTTGGGCAGAATTGGCGAATTGATGAAGTATCCCGGTACAGATGGGAAAGCAGGCGGTTGTCATGCTCTGGCTGGGAGACGCGCATGAGCACACCCCACGCCGGGATCGGCCGGTTCCGGGCCTACGTTCAATTTGTTGCCGCGGTGCTTTACTTCTTCCTGGTCCGGTCTATTTCTCATCGCGCCGCGCTGGGCCTGGCAAGTGAGCAATGGGTTCCACTGGCGCAGCAGGCCATGCTGGTTTTCTTACTCCTTGTCGGCTATGCGGGGATGGGCGTGATGCTCGACAGGCAGGTACATCCAGTGCGCGAGCAAGGGTTGCCGCGCCGGCCTGGATGGCAGGGCGAAGCAGGGGTGGGCCTGGCCGTTGGCTGGGGATTAGCGGTGGTTTGCGTGCTCCCGATGGTCGTAGTTGGCGGCATCGAGATTGTGCTTGTCCTTGGGCCTTCCGCATGGGGTTGGCTGTTGGCGGATGCAGCGTTCTTTGCGCTGGCGGCGCTGGCTGAAGAGGTTGCCTTCCGCGGGTACGGTTTCCAACGCTTTGCCGATGCCGTGGGTCCGCTGGGAGCGGCACTGGGATTCGCGGCCTTCTACGCCATTGTGCAGGCGCTGCTGCCCGGATCGAACCGCGCCAGCATGGCTGTTTCACTTGTCCTGAGCCTGGTGCTCTCAACGGCTTATGTGCGGACCAAGGCTTTGTGGCTGAGTTGGGGCCTGAACTTTGGCTGGAAGGCGATCCGCGCCCTGCTGTTCGGCCTTTCGGTGAGCGGGGTCAATAGCCATTCTCCAGTGGTGCAAGGCGACCCTATGGGCCCTTTCTGGCTCACCGGGGGTGGGTATGGTCTGGACGGAAGCTGGTTTGCGTTCGTGATTCTTCTGGCTGCGCTACCGCTGGTTTTCCGCGTCACCCGCGACCTTGATTTCCGCTACAACACGCCTGTGATCGTGCCCGGCGGTATTCCGGTGGATCTGGATGCGGCTGCCCGTAGCCAGCATGAGGCCGCCATGGGAGCGGTTCAGCCGGCCGGGACAACGCTGGTTCAGATTCTGCCTGGTTCTTCGTTGCCTGCGACCACGGCGGGCGAATCGGAGACCGAAAAGACCGATAGCTCAAGGCAATAGGCTGGCCGGGACCCTCGCTGCGGTTGGCTTCTCGCCTGTTCCTCTTCAGATCATTTGCGTTTTCTTCTCGATCAGAGCTATCTTTTGCTTGAGTGCTGTTCGCATGCATGGGAGGTCCCCATGAAGAGAACAAGGCTGACACAGGCGGCAATCCCAGCCGCTTTGCAGACCGCCAGAACCACCAGGTTCCGCCGGGTTGCAGGGGCGTGCGTTACCTCGGCTTTGCTGACAACCGGCATCGCAGTGGCCCAGGTCATCACCGTGGATACCCGGACCGGGGCGGTGAGCAACACATCTGCCGCGCCAGCCGCCAACGTTGACAGGCGCTATCAGCAGATCAAGCCGACGCATGTACCGCTTCCCAAGGCAGAACTTGACGCCAAGACCCGCATTGAACTGATCCGGGTACTGGAATCGGAACAGGGTTTTGCCATGCGCCCCTTCCCGCGCGGACACAAGGGGTTGACGCTGGTGGCCAACGGGGAGTTGCAGCCGGCCGGCGATGAATACCTCGCAATGATCATCGCCCAGGGCACCTCGGCGAAACCTGGCGAGCGGTTGGTTCTGACCGATGTAAAAATAGACCGCAATCATATTGTTTTTTTATTGAATGGCGGGCCGGAAGGGAAACACCGCTTTTTGCGGCATGTTCAACTGGGCGGTGGCGGCGAGGGGCCGACGGCCCCTTTGATTCGGGATGCAGAGCAGGATCCGACGGGTTCGCGGCTTACCCTGACCTTCGAGAAGGGAGTTCCGGCACTGACCGGTCAGGAGGTGAAGGCGCTGCTTGCTCCCTTGATCTCGTTTGACGTTAAGACACCGATCGAGGCCTTTACCGACACGCTTCCTGACAAGCTCAAAGAGGCAGTTCTCAACCACCAGGTGCTGGTGGGCATGAGTACAGAGATGCTGCTCTTCGCCAAAGGGCAGCCGGAGACTAAAACCCACGAAATGGACGGCAATATGCCCTTCGATGAGTGGGTTTACGGCAAGCCGCCGAAGGATGTGGAGTTCGTTCGCGTCAACGGAAACCGGGTGATTCGGTTGGAAGTCGCCAAGATGGGCAAGACTCCAGAGGTCTTTACCAAGGATGAAGTGGAAGGGATGATGCGGACCGACGGCACTCCGTTGACGCAAGCCGCCGCGCCCCATAAAACCGCAATTGACCTGGGGGATGTGGAGCGGAATCCGGACACGCAGGCCCCCGCCCTGCCGCCCAGCCTAGCCGGCCCGGGCGAGAAGATGCCCAATGCAAACGAGCGCGGAACGATGAAGCCGGTGCAGTTTCCCAAACCGAAATCGGATACGCCGCAACTCGGAGCAAATCCCGATGGGGAACCGGAGAAGCAGTCACCGGCAGATACCAAGACCCCATCCGCGGCTGGTCCTCAGCCTGCAGCAACCACGCCACCGCAGCAACCTGCCAGTCAGCCGAACTGAGGCCCAGCGGAGCGGGTTGATATAGACTTGAAGCAGCGAGTCGCGCTTCCCGCTGGCAATCGAACCGCCCGTGGCAGTTCCGATAGACCAGAGACAGTGATTGACCGCGCCGTTGAAGCCGTCCGCTGCGTCGGATGTGTGCAGAGACAACCCCAAAAGGAGAAATACCCAACCGATGGCCAAGATTGCCAAAACAGGTGACCGCAAGAAGGAAATGGACACGACGAAGTCGACGGACTGTCCCAAGTGCAGCAAGCCCACGCGCATCGTCAAGCGTGTAAAGGACCGCGAGCGCGGCGTACCGGGCGGAGTTTACATCTCATGCTCAGCGTGCGACTTCTACGAGAAACTTTAAGTTCCGATTGAGCTTTTTACGGCAGAAAGAAGCCCGGCTCCGTGCCGGGCTTCTTTCTGTATTGGAGGCCTACGGCTCCAGCGCTTCTGCCATCTCCCTCAGGATCGCCTCGGCGGCTTCGGCCGGGTCGGGGGCCTGGGTGATGGGCCTGCCAACCACAAGGTAGCTGGCGCCATGGCGCAGGGCATCGGCGGGGGTGGCAATTCGCTTCTGGTCGCCAATCGCGGCGCCTACTGGCCGAATCCCGGGAACCACCAGCGTGCCGCCAGGGCCAGTGAGCCTGCGCAGGGCGGAAACCTCTTTGGGTGAACAGACAAACCCTTTGATTCCGGCGGCGAGACCCATGCTTGCCAGCAATTCCACCTGCTGGGCAGGCGAACGTTGAATGCCGGTCGCACTGAGCTGGTTCTCATCCATGCTGGTAAGAACTGTTACCGCGAGCAACTCCGGCGGATTCTCGAAGTCGTCGAGGGCGGCTCGCGCTGCAGCCAGCATGACCGGTCCTCCGGCAGCATGGAGCGTAATCATGCGCACCCCCAGCGAGGCAGCCGACCGCACCGCCGAAGCCACCGTGTTGGGAATGTCATGGAGTTTCAAATCGAGGAAGACAGAGTGTCCGCGATCGACGAGGGGTAAGAGCACGGCAGGACCGGCGGCGATAAAGAGTTCGAGCCCCACCTTGAACCACTGGCAGATATTCTCCAACTGGCCAATCAGTGCTTTCGCACTGGCAACATTGGGCACATCCAGAGCCACAATCAGCCGCTTGCGGGCCTCCTCGATCCGGTCAGCCGAAGATGGGCGCACAACTCCAAATGTGGGTTTCAACCGCTCCGGGATAGGCATGATTGGATCTTAAAGCAAAAGTCGAAGCCGGGCGCCAGGTTCTGTCTCAGACCTGAGCTGCCATCGCCGCCGGCTGAGGTGTTGCCCGAGCAAACTCCTGGTCCTGCTGGGGTAAAAACCGGCTGAGATAGCCGATGGGGTCATCAGAGGCTGCCATTTGCCGCAGGTGATATTTCCACACGTCGGCCTTGATGGTTCGCCGGGTGAAAGGCTTGCGGGTCACCTGCATCACTTCGCCGCGCGCAGTAACCCGAGGATAGGTGACGGACGGGACCAGAAAACTCATCTGCGCGCCCGATCTCCAAAAGCATTGAGCGAAGTCATGGGAGAACAGCAGCGTGTAGTAGCGTCCCTCGACTGAAAGCTGGTCGAGCGCCGACTCAACGCCGGGCCAATCCGGCCGCACATGGAACTGATACCAACTCCGGAACTCAAATCCGTTAGACTGAGCTTGATTCAGCAACTGCCGCAGCTTTTCTTTCCGATGCATGGGACCTATCCCTCGAGAGTCAGATTTGCTTCCCGGTTGGACGGCGCAGGATAGCTGGGCGACGAACCGAGCAGCCAAACCGCGTCGAGCGCCTTCTGTTATCGGTTAACGTGAAACAGGCGGGAGTTTCCTTTTTTTCTTCTAACTTCCGGCGTTGGGACGGGTCGGGATCGATGAGCTTTGCGGCAGGTGATCGGCGGTTCGACAATTCGAAAGGGGTCAGCGTGCGCTTGACCAAGGGCTTCAGTAGAGTAGTCAGCCTGGTTGTGGTGATTTTGATGGCGGGATTGTCAAGCGTTGCCTGGGCCTCGGAGGTCCACGCAAATCCGCTCAATCACGACCCGCTGGTACGCGAGGCCTACGAGCACTTCTATAACCTGGACTATCCGGGAGCGATCGAGCGCTTCGAACGTTTTCATGCGGGGCATCCGGGGGACCCGCAAGCCACCGCCCTGCTCCTCAATGCAGTGATGTTTCAGGAACTTTACCGGCTGGACCTGCTGGACACGACTTTCTACGCCAATGACGGCTTTCTTACCGGGCGGCACGCCACCTCCGAGGACCCCAAGACTCGCGACCGCATCCTTGGCCTGGCAGACGAGGCCATCCGCGAGGCCGACTGGCGGATCAGTAGGAACTCGAACGACATTGACGCATACTACGCGCGCGGCTGGGCGCGCAGCTTGAAGTGCACCTATGTCGCGATGGTCGAGCGGGCTTACGGTGCGGGCTTTCGGCTGGCCACCAAGGCTAAGGACGACGACGCGCGCGTCCTTCAGCTTGACCCGAACTACGTGGACGCCAAGCTGGTGGTGGGCATCTATGAATATGTGGTGGGCGCGCTGCCTTGGCCCTTCAAGCTGCTGATTGGCTTTGCCGGAATTACCGGTTCCAAATCCCGAGGGCTTGAGATGCTGCACGATGCAGGCAATCGGGGCGGGATTACCCGGGTTGAAGCCAGAACCGTGATTGCGCTTTTCCTGCGCCGGGAGGCGCGCTACAAGGAGGCGATCGAGATGGTGCATGGCCTCAAGACCCAGTACCCTCGCGACTTCCTCTTTTGCCTGGAGGAGGCCAACCTGCGCAAAGACGCAGGAGAGGGCATGGTCGCGGTGGCCGCGTACCAGGAGATTGTCTCAAAGAGCGCCAAGCCGGGTTACTTTGCCGAGGCGCGGCTGGAACTGGCCTATTTTGGCCTGGGCGATGCGTTGCGAGGTCAGCGCTACTACAGCGAGGCAGCGCAGGCCTACGAGCAGGCTGCCTGGACGAAGAACGCGGGACCGGAGCTGAAGATCAGGTCGCTGCTTGCAGCGGGTGAGTGTCGCGATGTGAACGGAGAGCGAACATCGGCGGAAAGGGATTACCGGGCGGCTATTTCGGCGGGGCCGGATACTTCGAGGGCCGACACGGCGAGGAAGCACCTGAGGAGTCCCTACAAGGGGAACTGAAGGCCCACCAGAGAGAGCATTGGAAGGGAACCGGAATGCCTCTGTTCTCGTATGGTTAGATTGATCAGGGGTTCCGGAGGAGGGATCGATTATGGCCGTATTCTGTCAACAGTGCGGAACTGGGTTGCCGCCCAGCGCGCGGTTCTGCTCCAACTGCGGCATGGTGATTCCGGTAGCGCAATCCATGCCCGGCAGGCCGCTGGTCCGGCCTATCGTTGGGCGCCAGATTGCGGGGGTTTGCCTGGCGCTGGCTCAAGCCAACGGCTGGGATGTTGCGGTGGTGCGCATCGTCACCGTGTTGGGCTTCTTCTTCTCGGGAGGGTTTGTGGGTGTGGCCTATCTAGCTGGCTGGATTGGGATTCCAGAGGAGCCGATCCAGGTGCCGGGGGCGTATCCTCCTAATGTATGAAGGGTTGGTATGAATCGGATGGAGCACGGCTGGCCTATCGGGATACAGGGTCAGGCCAGCCAGTCGTCTTTCTGCACCCCACGCCGCTCGATGGCGATTACTGGCGTCCGCTGATTGAAGACCTGGCGGGAGTGCGTGCCATTGTTCCCGATTTTCGAGGCCATGGCGGGTCGGAGTTGGGGCGAAACCTGTCCGTGGGCGGGTTCGCCCGGGTTGCCGACGCTCCGGTTTTGACCATGGCGCAACTGGCTGCCGATGTTCTTGCCTTGCTCGATCATCTTCAGATTCCAGAGGCTATATTCGCCGGTTGTTCGATAGGTGGTTACGTGCTGCTTGAGCTCTGGCGGCAGGCTCCGCACCGCGTGAACGGGTTGGCCTTTGTCTGCTCCAAGCCCCAGCCAGATGCTGAAGCCAACCTGGACAAGCGAGTTGCCACCATTGCGGCAGCCCGCGCCGGAGGCAGCGGGGCGATCTTTGACGGCATGGCGCAGACGCTGGTTGGGGCAACCGCACGCGCGCGCCGGCCCGAAATCGTGGCTGAGCTGCGGGCGCATATGACGCTCACACCGGAAGCGCTGGTAGCTGTGCAGGCGGGCCTGGCAGCGCGTCCTGACTCGGTTCCGACTGTGGCAACCATTGATGCGCCAATTCTGGCCATTACGGGCGGCGAGGACCCCGGCGTAAGCCTGGCGGAGATGGAGGCTTTTCAGGAAGCGCCTGGTGGCTGCGAGTTCCACCTGCTACCGGACGCAGGACACTTTGCGGCCCACGAGCAGCCTGGCAAGGTCGCGTCCCTGCTGGCAGAGTGGCTGCGCCAACCCGAGGGTTGAGAACTGCCGCCGAGGGCTTCTCTTCGGGCGGCAGAGCCCCAATGCGATAGGCTCAAAGGAACGCCTTCACTCCGGGACCCAATTTTGATAAAGAGCTCTGTGCAATCTCCGCGTCCGTTTCATCATCCGCAGCCCGACAGCCCGCTGTGCTGCGGAGCTGTCTCCCTTGCAAGCCTGGCCCGCCGCCACGGCACACCGCTTTATGTCTACTCCGCCGACCAGATTGTCGAGCGTCTGGGCCTTTTTCAAGAAGCGCTGGCGGGCCGCGACCACCTGGTCTGCTATGCAGTGAAGGCCAACTCGGCGCTGGCGATCTTGAAGCTGCTGGCCGATCGAGGAGCGGGGTTCGATATCGTCTCTGGCGGCGAATTGGAGCGAGTTCTGGCCGCGGCGCCTGAGGCTGCCAGCCGCGTTGTCTATTCAGGGGTAGGCAAGACGGCGGCGGAGATTGATCTGGCGCTGGGATCCGGCATTCTGGCTTTCAACGTGGAGAGCGAAGCGGAGTTGGAACTGCTGGCCGTGCGTGCCAGGAAACTGAAGTCGCGGGCGCGCTTCGCGCTGCGGGTGAATCCGGATGTTTTCGCCGAAACGCATCCCTACATTTCTACCGGCCTGCGCGAACATAAGTTTGGCATCGACATTCGAAAGGCGCTGGCAATTTACAAGGCGGTTGCGAGGAATCGATGGCTTGAGGCGTATGGGATCAGCTTCCACATCGGCTCGCAGATTCGCACCGCGGCGCCGTTTGGTGCGGCGATGGAGCGGGTGAACAAGCTGCTGCGGCAACTTGTCCGCGAAGGAATCGTGCTGCAGGCTGTGGATGCTGGCGGCGGACTTGGTATCGACTACCATGCAGGCAAATTTGATGCGTCCGCCAAAGTCAAGGAGTACGCCGCTGCGATTGAGGAGGCACTGGGCGGCTTCGAGGGACGGTTGCTGATTGAGCCGGGCCGCTTCCTGGTGGCGCAGGCCGGGGCGCTGGTGGCGCGGGTACTGCAGGTGAAGCGTAGCGGAAGCAAGACCTTTGTGATTACGGACGCGGGAATGAACGACCTGATTCGCCCGGCGCTCTATCAGGCACACCACGAGATTGTGCCGGTGAGGCCCAGGGCAGGGAAGGCGCGCATCGTAGACGTGGTGGGGCCGGTTTGCGAGACCGGAGACTTCTTCGCGCGGGATCGCAAACTCGCGCCCCTGGAGCCCGGCGATCTAATAGTGCTGCTGGATGCAGGCGCTTATGGCATGGCGCAGAGCTCGAACTACAATACCCGGCTACGTGCGGCCGAGGTGCTGGTGGAAGGGGCTAAGCCACGGCTCATCCGCCGCCGTGAAACCATGACCGATCTGCTGGCGCCGGAGATGGTTTAGAGATCGTCCGTCTCTGCCCCCCAAGTGAAACTAGCGCATTCTCCGCTCCGTCCTGATAAGGTGTTGCGCGGGGGATGATTCGAATGCAAATGGCGTTGAAAGCTGTGTGTGCCCTGGCCATGGCGGGGTTTGCGCTGGGAGTTTCTACAACCATGTTTGCTGACTCGCTTACGGTTAAGACCGAGCAAGGCAAGGTAAACGGCAAGGCGATCAACGGCGGAAAAGTAAAGGCCTTCATGGGTCTGCCCTATGCCGCGCCGCCGGTGGGAGAATTGCGCTGGAAGGCGCCGCGGCCGCCCGCAAAGTGGAAGGGCGTGCGGGACGCGACCAGGTACGGCGCGCACTGTGCCCAGGGCCGTGTCTTTGACGATATGGTGTTTGAGGATGCTGGCGAGAGTGAAGATTGCCTCTTCCTGAACGTCTATGCTCCGGCTGAGGCCAAGGACAAGCGCAAGCTGCCGGTGATGTTCTGGATCCACGGCGGCGGCTACGCGGGCGGGGCGAGTTCTGAGCCGCGCCACAACGGCGACTTTATGCCGCTGAAGGGCGTGGTGCTGGTGACCATCAATTACCGGCTGGGGGCATTGGGATTTTTGGCCACAGCCGACCTGGCCAAAGAGGCCAACGGAGTGGCGGGGAACTACGGCCTGCTTGACATGGTGGCCGCGCTCCAATGGGTCAAGGCGAACATCAAGAATTTCGGCGGCGATCCGGGCAATGTGACTATTTTTGGCGAGAGCGCCGGCTCGTTTGCGGTAAGCACGCTGATGGCTTCGTCGATGGCGCAGGGGTTGTTCCACCAGGCCATTGGCGAGAGCGGCGGCGCGCTGGGCGAGGGCGTGCTGGCCTACCAGCCGCTTGCGGTGCGGGAAGTGACGGATGCCGAGTGGGTGTCTACGCTGGGCGTGTCCAACCTGGCAGAACTACGGGCGCTGCCGGTGGAGAAGATTCTCGAAGGCGCAAAGAAAAAAGGCACGGTGGGCTTTCCGCCGGTGATTGACGGCAAATTGCTCACCGAGCCGGTTGCCGACACGTATGCGGCGGGGAAGCAATCTCACGTACCCTTGCTCGCAGGGTGGAACCGCGACGAGGGCAGCTTTCTGGCCAACGGCATTACACCCGAGAAGTGGAAGGCCATGGCTGCCGGCCTTTACAAAGAGCGGGCGGAAGAGTTCCTCAAACTCTATCCCGGCGATACCGATGAACAGGCGGCGGATTCAGCCGGCGCCTACGGCGGCGACGCGTTTATCGCCTTTGGCACATGGAAGTGGCTGGAAGCTCATCGCAAGACGGGGGACTCGCCGGTCTATCGTTATCACTTCGAACTGCGCGCGCTGCCCAGCAAATATCATTTGGGCACTTTCGCCTTCCACTCCGACGACATCGAATACGTCTTCGGCACCCTGGACACGCGGCCCGGCCAGACGGTGCGTCCGGAAGACCGCACCCTGAGCGACCAGATGATGACTTACTGGACCAACTTTGCCAAAACTGGAGATCCGAACGGAGCTGGCCTGCCGGTTTGGCCCAAGTACGACAAGGACGACTCGCTGATCCACCTCGACAGCACCATTACTTCGGGCCCGGATACGCTGCGCCCACGGTATGAGTTCTTGCTGAAGGGGATGCCGCCAATGCGTTTCTGAGCGTTGGAGAGGCAGATTAGCTTCGCTCATCCAGGTTTGGAGGTAAACGCCCCAAGCCGTCCTGCGGGTTTGCTGGCCGTCGCCGGTCCACTCGCAATCGCCGGCTTAGAGCCCCCAGCAGATTGCTTAGAACCCGTTTCATAACCGAATATTTGAGGATTTCGGCCTTTCCCCCGAGGGCTAAAGCCCTTGATTTCTCTGTTCGACTGGTGGCGCGGCTAAAGCCGCGCCCTTTCAAAACAAGATTATGAAATAGCCTCTAAATTATTCTGCCGGGGAGCATGGCAGCTTTAGGGATTCACTCCTGCTGCGGTGGCAAAGCCCTGTGCCTGAACCGCCGGAATGGTGCCGATGGGCGGCGGGTCGGCGAAGGAGGAGTTTTTAGCGTTAATGGCGTTGGAGTAGTCGGGGCCAAGGCCCAGCGTCTTTAGGGCGCGCGAGTCAGGCATCAACTTGGTCTGCCAGCCGTGATCGGCCTGCAACTTCTGCATCGCAGCGATGGTGGTTGCGTCCCACCTACCGTCCGCTTCGCTGGTCAGATAGTGCTCCCGAATGAGCGCCTGCTGGATCTCGACGACGCGCGCCGGTTCAATGGCCTGTTGGCCATGCAGCCGTTTCTTGGCCGGTTTCTGTTTCTTATGAAGGCTCCGGGAGTGGCCGGCGGTAGAGGCCTTGTGAGTTGTTGTGGCCGCCGCCGAAGTGACTGCCAAAGCTGCAAGGAGTACAGAAGCGATGCTTGCTCGGATAAATAGCATGTTGATACCGCCTTTTAGTAAAGAGAACTGGCCCCGAGACTTGGGTAGAAGTCTAGTGGATTATCTCGGATTGCGACAAGAAAAAACGTTGCCGGAATCGTTGGGATAAATGGCTTATCGGCGTGCGCCGGCCGCGGTGTTAGCGACCGGCGCCCTGCCGTTACTGCAATGTGCCGCCCAGGTAGTTGATTCCATTGTCGGGATGGCGCGGATCGATCACTTCGAAGACCACATCGTCGCCGGATTTGATCTTGCTGACCACCGCGTCATACTGGTCCTTGGTTCCGGTGGCCTGCTTGTTGATGCGGACGATGACCAGTCCGGGCTCAAGTCCCTGTAAATCGGCAAACGAGCCGGCGCGAATCGACTGAATGACGACACCGGGGCTGTGCAGCTTGGCGGCAGTAGAAGGCGAAACCTCGCGAACCACCATGCCGAGTTTGGCTTCGCCGGCGTCACCCTTTTCATCCGGATTGACATCGGACTTCAGGTTCCCCAGGTCGGCAAAAACCTTGTCGCGGTCGCCGATGGTCACCGTGGTGTCTGCCTGCTTGCCGTCCCTCAGATAGCCGATGCGGACGGTCGAACCCGGCCGGCGGCTGGCAATTTCGCTTACCAGATCGTCGCCATCCTTGATTGCACGGCCGTCGATGCTGACAATGATGTCGCCAACTTTGATGCCTGCCTTTTCAGCGGGACCATCCGGGTGCACGCGCTGCACAAGAACGCCGTTCTTGAAGCCGTAGACGCGATTCACAGCGCCTGAAAGCCCCTCTCGGAATTCGATCCCGATGGAACCGCGAGTCACCTTGTGACCGGGGCTGATGAGGTCGTTGTAGATCTCGGCCACCGTGTTGGATGGCATGGCGAAGCCGATGCCCTGGTAGCCGGCCGACTGCGTATAGATGGCCGTGTTCACGCCGATCACTTCGCCGTTCATGTTGAGCAGCGGGCCGCCGGAGTTGCCGGGATTGATGGCCGCGTCAGTCTGGATGAAATGCTGGAACTGGCCTGTTGCTCCGGGCTCGATGGTGCGGTTTTTGGCGCTGATAATGCCGGCGGTAACGGTCTGCGACAGCGCAAACGGACTGCCGATAGCCTCAACCCAATCGCCCACCTGCGTGGTGTCAGAATTGCCCAGTCTGACAGTGGGCAGCGGGGAACTGGTGTCGATCTTGATCACGGCGAGGTCGGTTGCCTTGTCGGTGCCGATGACACGTGCCGGGCGACCCTCGTCTGTGTTGTCGGGGTCGGTCGAGAGCTTGACGTAAATCTGGTCGGCCTTTTCAACCACGTGGTAATTGGTGATGATGTAGCCCTTGGAATCGACGATGAAACCAGAACCAAGCGACTCGCGGACGCTGCCAGCGTCATCGCCGCCGTCTGGGTTGCCCGGGATCTGGCCGCCGAAGAAGCGGTTGAAGAAGTCCTGGAAGTTGCCCTGGCCTTGGCCTTGTTGTGAATCGTCGCCCTGATCGTCGTCACCGGGGTTCTGCGGGTTTGGCTGGACGCGGGCATGCGGGTTGCGATGGCCCTTGTTGTCACTTTGCTTGGGGAGCGTGCGGGTGTTGATGTTGACCACCGCCGGCCCAACCTGCTTGGCAATCTTGACGAATTCGTTGGGAGCTACCGAGGAGTTGAATACCTTGAGGGGGGTGGCATCGGTGCTGTCGTTATGCCGCTCTTGCCCGCGGACCCCGTGAGCAGCGAAGGAACCGGCCACAATGGCGACCGACAGAGTGGCAAGCAAGACAAATGCTGAAGCGAGACGGCGCGAGCGCAGCCGTTCAAAGAGCGATTTCATGGATTCGTTGACCTCGTCGAGTTGCCAGCCGTCCGGCTGGATTATTCACTGTACCTGCAATGAGTATAGCCAGTGGCGGGCAACCCCGTCTGGCTGGATAGCCCTCTCGTACGCGTCGGATTCGGCGGGGTTTGCACCTCTGCAATCCGCCGGTCCTGAGCATGCTGAAAAGAGCAGTCATACCACTTTATAGACGCGGTTGGGGTGAAAGTGTCGCGGATTCAAGATACTGGCCCATATCGGCGCGCAGGATAAAATACTCCAGTGACGAACCCTGGGCGCGATGCCCTGAGAGATTTCTGGACGGAGAAAGCTGCGATGAAGGCTCGTTTCCTGGTTTCAGCGATGGTGTTCACGATATGCCTTGGGATACTCCCAATAGCTGCGAGTGCGGCGAAAACGCCCAAGCCCGTCAGCGCAAAGAAATGGGACACACTGGCGGATGCAGCGCTGGCCGCAATGAAACAGCGCGCGCTGGAGCTGAAGATGATCGGCGTGGCGCAGGTCTCGTACGCCGAGGGCGACATCGTGCGGGGTTGGCGATCCAAGATGGCGGTCGTCGGCCAGATGAAGGCCAATCCCTCGGGAAGCGACAAGGGCAGCAACTTCCTGGCTATCGCTTACACCAAGGCGGGCGAGATGGCCGACACCAAGGAAAATAGCGGCAGCGGCAAGCGTCCGCCCCTGACGGGAGAGTTCGGATGGCCAGGCGGAGCTGTCGCTCGGGTTTCTTCCGGCTATCTGATTGTTTCTTTCAGCGGGGGCAAGGGTGAGGACGACTTCAAAGTCTCCCAGGCTGGGCTTGAGGTGTTGAAGGCCGGCCTTTAGAAACAGGGCAGTTAGGTCTTTTTCGAGATCGTTTGGTGATCTGCATCACTGTATACTGTTCAGTAACGCCTTAAGGTGAAGTTCGCTATGTATCTGCTCTGGCTCCGAGTTGCGGCGATTCTTTATGCAGCGGCAAGCGTCGCCGTGTTCCCGGCCGTGCTCTACGGCCGGGAGCGGTGGCGGAAGATTTGCGTTCACTTGGCCGGCTTGGCGCTCTTCTTCCATTTCGTTTCAGCAATGGAGATGCTGGTGCAGGCCCATCGATGGATGCCGATGGGTGTCCGCGAAGTGGAGTCGCTACTGGGACTGGTGGTGGCCGGACTCTTCTTCCTGGTCTGGTGGCTCTACGATGCGGTCTCGCTAGGCATTTTTGCGCTACCATGCACGTTCTTCCTGCTTTTTGTGCCGGCATTGGGGCCGGGCCGCTATACCTTCCCGTCGGAAGGCGTGCGCGTCAGTTGGCTGATTGCCCACATCATCGCGCTCATGCTGGCCTACGCTGCGCTTGGATTCAGCCTGCTTGCTTCGGTCCTTTACCTGGTACAGGAACGCCGCCTGAAGAGCAAGCATACAGCAGCCCCAAAAAGCCGCTGGCTGCCGACGGACTGGCTTCCCTCACTGGATGCCTTGGAGCGGGTGGCTCACGCTACGCTCGAATTCGGCTTTCCCTGCATGACGGTGGGGCTGGTGATCGGTTCGGTGCTGGCCCAGGAAACGGTGCTTGGGGCAGCTTATTTCCGCGATCCCAAGGTCGTCGCCTCCTTTGCCATGTGGGCGGTTTACGTTGCGCTTCTACTTGTGCGCCGTGGAGCGGGGCTTCGCGGGCGAAGGGCGGCTTATCTTTCCGGTGCTGTCTTCTTGGTAATGCTTGCCGTGATGGCAGCCAACGTCATCAGCCGCGTACATAGGTTTGGCCCTCAATGACCCTGGCCATCATTGGCGTCAATCACAAGACCGCGCCTATTGAGGTGCGCGAGCGCATTGCCATCTCGCGCGAAGAATTGCCGGAGGTCACCCGCGCATTGGCTGCGGTTCCGGGCGTCAGCGAGTGCATGATTGTCTCCACCTGCAACCGCGTGGAACTGGTGGCCTCAATCGAGTCGCCGGAAATCGATCTGACTTCGTTTCTGCACCGGCACTTTGGCCTCGACCCTGCCTTGCTTGCTCCACATCTTTATCAGCAGCGCGACCAGGAAGCGGTGCGGCATCTCTTTCGCGTGGCCGCCAGCCTTGACTCGATGGTGGTGGGCGAACCGCAGATTCTGGGTCAGGTCAAAGAGGCCTTTGCCGTAGCTCGCGCGGCGGGAACCGTGGCCGGCCAGCTAGAGCACTTGCTGCAGTGCACTTTCGCCGCCGCCAAGAAAGTTCGCAGCGAGACCGAAATCGGCTCCAACTCTGTTTCGATTGCTTCGGTGGCCGTTGACCTGGCGCGCAAGATCTTTGGCTCGCTGCAGGGACGGACGGTTTTTCTAGTTGGCGCTGGCAAAATGAGCGAATTGGCCGCACGTCATCTGGTGCAGCAGGGAGCAGGCGCCATTCTGGTGACCAACCGCACCCAGGAGCGCGCCCGCCGCATGGCCGAGCCGTTCCACGGTAAGGTGATTCCTTTCGAGGAACTCTACGAAGCCGCCAGCCAGGCCGACATCGTGATCAGTTCCACCGGCGCGCCCCACCCCATCTTCCGCCGCGAGCATGGGCAGACCTTCATGCAGCGTCGCCGCAACCGGCCCATGTTCTTCATCGACATTGCCGTACCGCGCGACGTCGACCCGGCCATGAACAAGCTGGAAGGTATCTTTGTTTACGACATCGACGACCTTCAGCAAGTGGCTGCGGCCCATATGGCCGAACGCAGCCGCGAGGCCAGCGATGCCGAGACCCTGATTGAGGGCGAGGTGCAGCGTTTCCACCAGCGCCAGCGCACCGTGAATGTGGCGCCGGCCATTGTCGCGCTGCAGCAGAAGGCTGAGGAGATTCGCCTGGCCGAGTTGCGCCGCATCCATTCGCGGCTGGGTCCGCTCAGCGCCGAACAGACCGCCGCCATCGAGGCGCTGACCCGCGGCCTGGTGAACAAGTTTCTTCACCCGCCCATGCAGGCGCTCAAGCAGGCTGCGCGTGAAGAAGACGCGGCCCGGCTTGAGGCTCTTTGCGACACCTGGTCGCTGCCCATCGCGGCGGATCGAGAGCCTGAATTTGAACCGCTGCCAGATGTGGCCGCCCTAACCGGCGCGGAAGATGAGAAGACGGTGACCAAGGTTGAAGAGGTGAGCGGTCGATGAATCTGCGTATTGGAAGCCGCGGTTCGCAACTGGCCCTGTGGCAGGCCAACCATATTTCCGCCCTGCTGCGCGGCGAGGGACACTCGGTGGAGATCGAGATTATCAAAACCACCGGCGACCGGCTGCAAGAGATTACCTTTGCCCAAGTAGGCTCCAAGGGCATGTTCACCAAGGAGATTGAAGAGGCGCTTGCCGAGGGGAGGGTCGACCTGGCCGTCCACTCGCTCAAAGATCTGCCGACTGAACTGCCAGAGCCGTTTGCGCTGGCTGCCACACCGCCGCGCGTTGACCCACGAGATGTGCTGGTTTCGGTTCGCCACGCCAACGTGGCGGCACTGCCGCAGGGCGCACGGGTGGGCACCAGCAGCCAGCGCCGCCGCGCGCAGTTGAAGGCGCTTCGGCCGGATATTGAAGCCATCGAGTTTCGCGGCAACGTGGATACGCGCCTGCGCAAGTTGGCCGAGGGGCAGGTGGAAGCGATTCTGCTGGCCGCTGCTGGACTGGACCGGCTTGAGAAAACAGAATGGGTCCGCGAGCGGCTGGAACCCAGGGATTTTTGCCCAGCGGCCGGGCAGGGATCGCTGGGGATTGAGACCCGCAAAGAAGATTCTGCAACCATCGCGGCTGTGGCGTTTCTCAACGATCCGGAGACCCGCTTTGCCGTCACCGCAGAGCGCGCTGCTTTGGCCGCTCTGGGCGGAGGATGCCAGGTTCCTATCGGGATTTATTGTCGGGTCGATACCACCGCAGAGCCCGACGATCCGAATGCGCCGTGGGTGGAGATTTATGGTGTGGTGGCGGCTCCTGAAAGCGGCGCGGCTGTCCGCATCTACCATCGAGTGCCGCAGGCGGGTGCTGAGCCGGTGGCGCTTGGCCGACTGGCTGCACAGAGGCTCATCGAGGCGGGAGCCGGACCGCTGCTCGAAGCGCAAGCTTCCGGCGGAGCGGTGCGGTGAGCGAGCAGCCGTTGGAAGGCCGGCGCGTACTGGTTACTCGCGCCGCTGGTCAGGCCGGCAAACTCAGCGATGGATTGCGGGTGCTGGGTGCTGAGCCGGTCGAAGTTCCCGTCCTCGAAATCCGTCCTCCCGCGAGCTTCGGACCGCTCGACGCAGCGCTTCGGCAGCTTGATTCCTACAATTGGCTTATTCTCACCAGCGCCAATGTTGTTCGTGTGCTTCATGAGCGGGCGGCAGCCTTGGGTATTTCGCTGAGCCGGTACGCCTCGTTGCATGTGGCGGCGGTGGGCAGTGCAACGGCCAAGGCAGCCATTGATGGGGGCATCAAAGTCGACTTCATTCCGGAGTCCTACGTCGCCGGGAGCCTGGTGGAAGGCCTGCTCGGTAAGGTTGCCGGCCAGAGGATTCTGCTGGCTCGTGCGGCCGTGGCACGAGACGTGATCCCCGACGCAATGCGCGCTGCCGGGGCCCAGGTGGACGTGGTGGATGCCTATCAGAACGTAATGCCGGAAGCCGCGCCGGAACAGCTTCGTCAGGCTCTTGCCCGGGGAATTGCTGCCGCTACCTTCACCAGCTCATCCAGTGCAAATCACCTTGCCGAGGCCGTCGACAAGGCCGGTCTCCCGTGGCCGTTGCCGGGTATTCCCGCGATCTCCATCGGTCCGATCACCAGCCAGACCCTGAGGGAACTTGGCTGGGAACCCGCCGCAGAAGCCAACCCTTCCGATATGTCCGGCCTGATCGCCGCAGTCAAGAACTTTTTCGAAAGCTTGCCGAGGTAAGCAGTCGCTGTTAGATTGGCTCGATGATCGGACTTATTTTAGACAACATCATCGTCTTTCTGTGGCGGACAATCGCGCACTGGAGGCGTTCATTTCGCTGTGAGAGTTGGCCATCCGTGGTGGGCACCGTCGACAACATCGATTGCCCCGAGCACGAAATGTATCCATTTACCGAGATCCACTACTGCTACAAGGTCGGAGACGAAGACTACGACGCCCGGTGTCTACGCGGTTTTTGGGAGGACAAATCAGCGCAATTCCTCGCGAACAGGTATGCGAAGGTCAAATCGGTCAAAGTCCGCTACTCCCCGACCGATCACGCAAAGTCGTATATCCTCGACAAAGATCAGGAGTTCTCTTCGCAATGACTGCCTGACTTGTCATCCACGGCGCTCGCGGAGCAATGCTAACTCGCTGACCCGCTAACTCGCCCACGTCTTGTCCTTGGAATGGCAAAGCTGCTCGAGGTTACAGCGGTCGCACTTGGGCTTGCGGGCTTCGCACACCTGGCGGCCATGATGGATAAGTTGGTGGGAAAAGGCGATCCAGCAATCTTGCGGGATGACGTGCATTAACTCCTGCTCGACTTTTTCCGCGGTTTCTGCCTTGGCGAGACCCAGGCGGCGGGCAATACGAAAGACGTGCGTGTCGACCACCACGCCTTCGGCCTTGCCGAAACTGACGCCGAGGACCACGTTGGCTGTCTTGCGGGCTGCTCCGGGGATGGTGATTAGTTCGGCGAGCGTCTGCGGAACTTTCCCTTTGAATTCTTCGACGATCTTGCGGGCTGCGCCCTGAATCGACTTGGCCTTGTTGCGGAAGAAGCCGGTGGTACGGATGAGTTCCTCTAACTCGGGCAGGGTCGCTTTGGACATGGCCGCCGGTGTGGGGAAGCGTTTGAATAACGCTGGCGTCACCATGTTGACACGGACGTCGGTGCATTGCGCGGAGAGGATGGTGGCTACCAGCAATTCCCAGGGGGAACGGTGTGTGAGGGCGCACTTGACTTCGGGGTAGGCCTCGTCGAGGGCTTTGAGGATGGCGGCGACGCGCTCGGGGGCGAGGTCGCCGCGCTGTGAGCGGGGCTTGGTCGGTAATTTCTTTGCGGCGGGTTTGCGAGTTGGCTTTGTTGCGGACATGGTTTGATGTTCCAGCGTTCCTCTATCGAGATTGGTGGTTTCCCACCCTGGCGACAAAAACAAGTACGTCGCCAAGGTGGGGCACCCGGCTTGGGTGGCTTGCCGAGATTTGGCCCATCTAGATTCGGGGTATCCAAGGTCTCAGAATCGAGATCTGGAACACCCTGCCATCGTGCTGGGTTGAACTGCCTTGAAAAGCAACCGCAGCAACCGCAGGTCCTTCGACTTCGCTGCGCTTCGCTCAGGATGACAGCTTTGTGGTAGAAGGACCTATTCGACTGAACTCAGCGTATTACAAACTGCCGGCCAGCCAGTTGGTGAGATTCTCTACCGGTAACCGCACTCCGATATAGAACTGGCCGAAGAGGGCGTAGACGGCGCTTACTTCGTCGAAGCGCATTTCGTAGATGAGTTTCTTGAAGACGACTGGATCCTCGGCGAAGAGGTCTACGCCCCACTCCCAGTCATCCATGCCGATGGAGCCGGAGATGATCTGCTTTACCTGCTCGGCGTAGCGGCGACCGATCATGCCGTGCTCATGCATCATGCGCTGGCGGTCGGCGAAGGGAACTGAATACCAGTTCACCTGCTCGCCGCGCTTGCGATCCATGGGATAGAAGCAGATGTATTTGGCTTCAGGGATCGCAGGGAAGATGCGCGGAGCCATGGCCGCCGCAGAGCGCTGGAGCGTGGCGGCCACTTCGGCCTGCCACTCGGGCGTGAAGGTTTCAAGGCCCTTGGCGGCGGCAGCTTCGTAGGTTTTGCGGGTGGACTCGTAGAGGCCGAGTTCGACCACCGACACGTATGAATGTACCTGGGTGAGGAAGTCGTTGAGGCGCGTCTGCGCGAGGTTGAGTTCGACTTGATTCAGAGCTTCAAGCGAGTCGCGGAAGTGGACCAGGATCAGGTCGCCCTTGTGGCCCAGCTCCGAGTAGAGGGCGGTGCGGATGGGCGCGTCGGCACCGGCACGTTCCATATCTTTGAGCGCTTCAACGGCTTCAGCAGCGATGGTGGTGCGCTCGGCGGGCGGCAGGGCGCGCCACGATTTCCAGTCAAAGCGGAAAAACTGGTGCAGCAGGCTTGAGCCTTCAAGCGTAAGCGGGACAGGGGGAAAATCGGACACGGGGAATACCTCTCTCTTTGTTATCTCTCATCGTAGCAAAGAGGGTCAGGCTGAGTTGAGGGGCGCTCAGGGGCTATAGATCGCTTTCCAAACTTGCGGCTGCGGGTGGAGCGGCTACGTATTGCTCGCCCCATGTTTTCATGGCGATCAAAATAGGGTTGAGGGCGCGGCCCTTGGGCGTAAGCAGGTACTCGGGGCGCGGGGGATGGTCGGCGTAGAGACGGCTGGTGAGGATGCCGTGGGCGGTCAGTTCCTTGATGCGGGAGGAGAGCACGCTGGGGGTGAGGCCGGGAAGACTGGTTTCAAAGTCCTGGAAGCGCCGTGTGGGATGGAGGAAGAGATCTCGGAGGATGAGGATGGTCCAGCGGTCGCCGATGATGTCGAGAGTGCGTGCGATGGAGCAGCGCATCGAGTATTTTCTCGCCACGAGTTGTTTCTCCGTAGACTGATTGCAATAGTGACTAGTATATAGCAAGCTACTCTTGTAAAAATGCTGAATAAAAAAACCGGGAAACAACGGGATATGCAACGTATCTGGGGCCGGATGCGGGCAGAAGCGGCGAGTACCTCGGTGGTTCTCGATATACTCGCTTCAGCATGAGCGAAAAGATTATTGGCATTCTCGTCCTCTTCGTCACCCACGTAATTGAAGCCGGCGGCTACGCGGGTGTCGCGGCGCTGATGGGGATTGAGTCGGCGTGCATTCCGCTGCCCTCTGAGATCATTATGCCGTTTGCGGGCTATGTGGCTTACCTGGGACACATGAATTTGTGGCTGGCGGCGACGGCGGGAGCCCTGGGGTGCAACGCGGGCTCGGCGGTGGCGTACTGGGTTGGGGCGAAGGGCGGGCGGCCGATGGTGGAGCGCTATGGCCGCTGGGTGCTGATGAGCCATCATGACCTGGATCGGATGACCGAATTTTTCAATAAGTACGGGGCGATTACGGTGCTTGCAGGGCGGTTGCTGCCTGTGGTTCGCACCTTCATCGCGTTTCCGGCGGGCATTGCAAAGATGCCGCAGGGCAAGTTTCACCTTTACACGTTTGTTGGCTCGTGGCCATGGTGCTTTGCGCTGGCTTACGTGGGCATGAAGCTGGGCCAGGCATGGAATACCGACCCGCGCTTCCACGAGTGGTTCCATCGCTTTCATCTCGCGGTGGAGGTGGGATTGCTGGTTGGTATTGTGTGGTTTGTGTGGAGTCACTTGAACAGGAGTCGGCAGAGCGGCAGGGCGTAGAGACAGCTTGCGCCGCGCATGCCGAAAGACCAACGTTTCGCGAGGCCGTGAGCCTCAAGACCAAACAGAGGGAAGGAAGCAAAGATGGCAACGAAGAAGGCAACGAACAAGGTTGTAACAAAGAGCAAGCGGGCCGCGTCAACCAAGGTGAAGCCGGCCAAGGGCAAATTGGGCGTGATGGTGGTGGGACTGGGCGCGGTGGCCACAACGATGATCGCCGGTGTTGAGGCCGTCCGCCGCGGACTGGCCAAGCCGATCGGATCGCTGACGCAGATGGGCACCATCCGTCTGGGCAAGCGGACGGACAGCAAGTCTCCGCTGATCAAGGATTTTGTTCCGCTGGCGGACTTGAACGACCTGGTGTTTACCGGGTGGGACATCTTCAAGGACAACGTGTATGAGGCGGCAGTACATGCGGCGGTTCTGGACAAGGATACGCTGACGCAGCTAAAGCCTTACCTTCAAAAGATCAAGCCGATGCCGGCGGTGTTTGACCAGTACTACGTGAAGCGGTTGAACGGGACGCACGTGAAGAAGGGCAAGAACAAGCGCGACCTGGCCAACCAGATTATCGCCGACATCAAGGCGTTCAAGAAGACCGTCGATCGCGTGGTGATGATCTGGTGCGCTTCAACCGAGATTTATCGTGAGGCCACGGACGTTCACCAGTCCATCGAAGCGTTTGAGAAGGGCCTTGAGAATGACGACATCGGCATCCCTCCCTCGCAGATTTATGCCTACGCGGCGCTGACGCAGGGAGTGCCTTTTGCTAACGGCGCGCCGATGGTGACGGTTGATTGCCCGGTGATGGTCGAGCTGTCAAAGAAGCACGCTGCGCCGATTTGTGGCAAGGACTTTAAGACCGGCCAGACGTTTATGAAGACGGTTCTGGCGCCGGGCCTGAAGGCACGCATGCTGGGCGTCAAGGGGTGGTTCTCGTTCAACATGCTGGGCAACCGCGACGGCGAAGTGCTGGACGATCCGGAGTCGTTCCGCTCCAAGGAAGTGTCGAAGATGGGTTCGCTGGATTACATCTTCCAGCCGGAGCTTTATCCCGACCTGTACAAGGACATCTACCACAAGGTGCGCATCAACTACTATCCGCCGCGCGGCGACGACAAGGAAGCCTGGGACAACATCGACATCTTCGGCTGGATGAATTATCCGATGCAGATCAAGGTGAACTTCCAGTGCAAGGATTCGATTCTGGCGGCGCCGGTAGCGCTGGACTTGGTACTGTTCCTCGACCTGGCGCAACGCACACCGGAGTTGAAGCCACTTGGCATTCAGGAGTGGCTGAGCTTCTATCTGAAGTCGCCACAAACGGCCGAAGGCCTCTATCCGGAGCACGATTTGTTTATTCAGTCGATGAAGCTGAAGAACACCCTGCGCCACATCATGGGCGAGGATTTGATTACCCACCTGGGGCTGGAATACTACGACTGAGGCAATTGCCATGCAGGCGGACTTCTCCAGTTTTTTGCCGGACTAAGAAAGCCCCATCCGCAAGGATGGGGCTTTTGCTTTCATGCGACCTTTCAGTCTCAGACTGAAGGAATCATGCGGCCGCCATTGCTTTTGCTAGCCGCCGGACGGTGAGGACGGTAATGTCATCTTCCTGGCCGAACTCTTTGGCGGCATCGGCGATGTAGAACGCGGACTGGTTGCTGAGATTGTGGACGCGATCGAAGCCGAACAATTCACCGGAAGCCTTTCGGGCCTCGACGACTCCGTCTGACATGAGCAGGATTCGATCGCCGGGATGCATGTAGAGCCGGACTTCCTTGTAAGATACATCGGGCAGGACGCCGAGGGGCAGGGCTCCGGGCAGAGCGACTTCCTGACTGTTGAGGTAGGGCGGCAGGTGCCCAGCGTTGGACACTACGAGTTCCCCATTAGCTCCGAACCACGCAGCCTGGCAAGTGGTGAAGCTGTCGCCGCCCGTGAGCACGCGGTTCAGGGATTCGAGAATCCTGGCCGGGCTGCATTCCGGGTTGCGGCGCAGCGCTCCCATGAGCATGGAGACGTTCATGGCGGCCTTCAGCCCTTTTCCGGCCACATCCCCGATCACCACCAGGAGGCCACCATCGCTGGTGCTTTGCACGTGGTAGAAGTCGCCGCCCACTTCGTTGGCGGGGTTGTAGATGGATTCGACTTCGAAGCCAGGTGTCTCGAGCCGTTCCTGGGGAATCATGAGCTCCTGAACGCTGCGCGCGGCGGCAAGCTCGCTTGAGGCGCGCTCCTGGTCGTGGTGAATGCGCAGGAAGCGGACAAAGATGATGAGCACAATGACAAAGATGCCGGTGAAGTCGGCGATGGAGGAGAAATGGATGGGGATGGGCCCTGCCTGGATGGTGAGCGGCGAGCGGAACGGGTGGCCGGTCCACTCGCTCATGCCGCCCATGAGCACCGGCTCAATGATACCCACCAGGCTCAAAGCCAGAGGGATCAGCAGCAACCCTGCCTCGAAATTGCGCCTAAGAGTGGCCTTGATCAGGGTGATGAAGATAAACGCGATCCATCCCACGATCCACAGAAAACTGCCCAGGAAAACGACCACCAACAGCACGCCAACGCCCTCGCTGTGACCAACCAGAAGCAACGTAGGGCCAGTGCCAGCCATGATGGGCGCGGTGTAGCGAAGCAATTGTATGTACCAACGCCGGCGCAAGCCAAGGAAGGCGATCAGAAATTCAAAATAGAGATAGGCGGAACAGAGCACCAACTGCAACGACACGGCAGCATACCAGAACAGCTCCATGCGGGCCGAGCTTCCCATCAGATCGACAAAGCCCAAGGGGGCCTGGAAGAGTTCATACAAGGCCAGCCACAGGTACTCGTTGTGACCTTTCTGCGAGAAATAAAGCGCCAGCAGGAAGAGGGCGAGCACAATGAGAAGGATGGAGTTGACAAGCCGCGGGAGGCGTTCAAGAAGACTATTGTTTTGCCACAATTCCAGCGAGCGTTCCAGGTCATCGTGATTGCCAAGGCGTAGCTTGCGGGTGGAAAAGAGTCCGGTGTGGGTTCCGAACCCGCCGGGAATAAAGATGCTGCGTACCACAAGGGTGAGGGTGGTCTGCGATGGGGCCAGTTTCAGGTCGTAGGTGCGCGAAATCTGCTGGAAGCGTTCCGCAGCGTCTCCGTGGGGCCCTTCCGGCTGCACTTGCTTGCCGTCGGCAAAGACATCCACTCCCAGCTCCGAGGTGCCGAAGTTCATTGACGTGTTGTGGGAGACCGGTAGCTCGATCAGCAGGGCGACAGGCCCGTGATTTGGAGCGAGTTTGAGATGCAGCCGGTACCAGACAAATGGATGGTGGCCGCCTGAGGGATGAGCCGATTTGGAGTCGGATTTGAAGTCGGATTTGGGATTCAGGCCGGTTGAGCCAGCAGGATGATCTTCGTCCGGCAGGTCGGCAAATGAGTCCTGGGCATTTCGGACAGGCCAAGTGGAATCGTCGAAGTCTGCCGCGGCCACGGCTGGATTGCCTGAGATGCCAACGCGCCAGCCGGTGTCGAGGAGCAACGGAGAGCCAAGACTGGTGGCGTCAAACAAGACTTGCGGGGTGTGTTGAAGGTTGGGCGAAACCGGCGGCATATGCCGATGCGGCATCAGCATGTGTTGCAGCGGAATCTGCGTTGGATGGGGGTTGGATTGCTGGGCGACCATTTGCATCGCGGTTACACCGGCCAGCAGCGCTATCCCTAAGATTTGTTGGCGCAAGACCTTCCCCCCGCTCCTCTTGTGTTCTCCACTCTAATTCAGACGGGTGCAAGCTCCAAGAGAAACGCGCAAATGGAAAGGGTCCGATATCTTGCCGGCCGGGAAGGGAATTGAGAGGCCAGGAGATTTATTCTCCAGCTTTGTTGCCAAATGGGAGGATGATAGCGTCTAAGTAGTGCAGCGAAGCGGCTGGGGCCCCGTTGGCCGTCTTTGCGCAGGAGGCGAGGCATGAGGACGACTTCCACGGCTTTGAAGGCGATGACTCTGGCAGCACTTGCGCTGGGACTGACTTCGGCGGTTTGGGCGCAGTCCCCGGCCTCCAGTACACCACCCGCTGATACGCCGAGTGCGCAACCTGTGCCTTCAGTACAACCCGCGCCGGGAACAACCCCGGTTGGCGGGGATACTCCGGCTGCCTCTTCAGACAAGAAGCCGGCTGCGGGGACCACACCGGTCGGCGGAAACACCCCTGCGACAGCGTCAGACAAAACGCCTTCGGACAAGAAACCGGCGCCCGGCACGACGCCGGTGGAAGGCGACATTCCTGCTTCCACTGTGAATCCCGAGAAGGTGGTTGAACCCGGCAGCCAGAAGATTGCGGTGAAGCCGGGGTCGATTGAGGATGTGAGTGCGGTGGGCAACCGCGATATCGGCGGCCGGGGAGCGGGAAACTGGTATTCCACCGACACCGAAATCAAGATGGGCAAGATGTATGCCGCGGAGATCGAGAAGAGTACTCGCTTCATCACCGACCCCGTGATTGTGGAATACGTGAACCGGGTCGGCCAGAACATCGTCAAGAATTCAGACTGCAAGGTGCCGTTCACCATCAAGGTCATCGACTCGGACGAGATCAATGCCATGGCGCTGCCGGGCGGATTCTTCTATGTCAACTCCGGGCTGATTTTAAATGCGGATGAAGAAGCAGAGCTGGCCGGCGTGATGGCGCATGAGACGGCCCACGTGTGCGCCCACCACGCGGTGCGCGAACAGACGCGCATGAACTACGCACAGTTGGGCATGATTCCGCTGATTTTTATCGGCGGCTGGACGGGCTACGGAATCTACGAAGCGGCCTCGCTGGCGGTGCCGGTCACTTTTCTGCACTTCTCGCGCGAGTTTGAGGCGCAGGCCGATTACCTCGGGGTGCAATACATGTATCGGGCCGGCTATGACCCGCAGGCCTTCATTGCCTTCTTTGAAAAGGTGCAGGCGCTGGAAAAGCGCAAGCCGGGCATGGTTTCAAAGGCCTTCTCTGACCATCCGCAGACTCCCGACCGCATTCTCCACTCCCAGGAGGAGATTGCGCGCATTCTTCCTGCCCGGGACGAGTACACCGTCACAACCTCGGAGTTTGACGACATCAAGGCGCGGCTGGCCCGCATCGAGAGCAAGCATCGCCTGACCGACTCCAAGGACAAGAACAAGCCGTCTCTGCGCAGGGCCAGCACGGGGTCGAACGATCCCAACAACCCGTCGAGTACATCGAGCACCGACCCCACAACAAGCTCCGACGACAAACCCACGCTGCACAGGCGCGAGGACCAAAATTAAAACGGTTTCGAATTGCGCTTCCTGGCAGGCCCGCACTGGGAGGAGGATGCGGCTTTGCGCTTGTGCTGGGGCAGCGTGGGCTATACAGTAGTCGGGAGAGGCCAATCGCCGGACGCGTGAAGAGTTGAACCAAGCGCAGATTTTTGCCGTATCCGGGCACGAACGGTACCCCTTGAGGACGCTTGCCGACTATGAAGAAGATCGCCATCTTTGCGGCTGTTTTCGCGTTCATCCTTCTGCTGACGAAGATCGCAAACCAGGTGCCACCCGAGCCGCCGTCGGGAACAGCTTTCGCCCTGAAAGCGCAGCAGGTTGTACAGTGCTCGCCCGACGAGATCACCATGGTGGACAACCACCAGAAGTCGACCCACCTGGAGAAGGACCCGAGTTGGCCCGACTGCTCGGTCTTTCAAAAAGACGACATTCTGGACTTCTACCTCTCCCGCGGCGAGAAGACCCGATTCCTGAGCTACGAAAGAACCGTTTGGTGGCGCAAGGCCATGTAGGGTTCCGCAATGAGGAATCGGGATCGAAGCGAGTTCTCGGCATACCCGCAATTTGGCGCGACAAATTGACAATTTATGAATATCAATCTTGCTCAGGCTGGACGCGAAATACAGAGCGAGGGGGAGTTTGCGGCGGTGAAGAAGTTGCAGGGGCTAAAGCCCGGCCTTATTTCCAGCGGTCTGCGGCACGACTGAAGTCGTGCCCTTAAAAGAAACTCACGGTGATGATTCCGTCGCCCCTACGGGGCTTGGGTCATTCTCTGCGGGCCTTCCCAGGACTGCGCTGCGCTTGTCCTGGGCTATCTTCCACGGCCCCTCCGGGGCCAGATCCGTGCGACGGCTTAGTGGATGCCATGCTTCATTCCTCGCGGGTCGACAACGTCGGTGGACGACTGTTACAAAGCCGCTTTGCATGTGCCGTGCCTGAACAAGATCGATATTCATCTTGACGATTTATGCGCAAAAAGTGCTCAAAACGCGGCGAAATCTGCCCAAAAACGGCTCTAAAATGCGGGTTCTGTTTACCCGTCAGTTAACAGGTTATTCTTGTAACTAACTCATTAATCGATAGTTCTCGGTGTGCCGCCCGCCAAAAGACTGGCCGTTGCGAGGAGGGGGGTGGGGTCTGAGAGCAGGCACAGACCCGTTTTTCATACCGGACAAGATTCGCGGGATGGTCTCCTATCTGGCATTGTGCGCCAAGGGATGCTAATTGCCGGCAAATGGGCGCCAAGAAAAAATGGGCACTCGCTGGTTGCCGATCCCGCCCGCGGCATCGCGTTCAATTCGGGGCATGAGCCGTGACGAGAAATGGGAGCCTTGGCCGCATCGTTGGTTTTCATCCCATCGAATTCTCTTTTCGGCACCATCTGTCTTAATAGCCCAATCCGTTGGGTAGGCCCGGCAATTAGACCCAACCGGCTGCGCCCGGCTTTGAAACAGGGCATCTCAGGCTGCCTACGTCCATGGTTGAAACGTGGTTAATTTCCTGTAACTGCCTGAAATCCCTTGAACGAGAGGGCAAAACCGCGCTATATACAAGACTACCGGCAGGTTTGCCGGAATCCGCCCTTCAGTCGCTCCGGTCAGGAGGCTACTATGCGTAACGCCGCGGCCCGCTCCAACCTGCTGGTACCCGAGGTACGCGAGGTCATGGACATTCGCCAGGCCTCGGATTACCTCGGTATCTCCCCCGACACACTCTATAAATATGCGTCTGAGGCGTTCGTGCCGGCCTTCAAACTGGGCAACCGCTGGCGCTTCAAGCGGTCGCGGCTGGATGAATGGATGGACCATCAGTCGGACTTGCAGGCGGCGGACGCGGAACTGGACCCGCACCAAAAAAAGCCTGTTAGACCAGCGATGTGAAGGGCAGGGGTTAGGGAGTAGGGGTTAGGGGTTAGAAAAGACCCGTAGGCTGCCAATCCGCCAAAGTTGAGGGCTCCTGAAATTAATTCAAGAATGCAAGGACGCGAAACACTTTGGACTTACCGATCTTAAAGCTCGTTGTGGTTGCGGGAGCGGCGGCCCTTGGTGCGGTGTTAGACGCCTTTAGGCATTTCTTTTGGACGGGCGAAGATCCAGCCGACGACGGAGCGATTTGACCAACATTCATTTTGAGTAGCCGCCTGCGCGGCCCGAGCCCTATTCTCTAATCCCTAATCTCTATTCCCTGCGCTTCAGTGGTTTATCCTCAACCAGTGGACCATTTTCGCCGTATTGGCTTATTACGCCGCCGTTTGACCCGCGCCGGGCTGCATGGGCTGCTGGTTACCCACCTCCCCGACCTCCGCTATCTCTCCGGTTTTACCGGCTCCAGCGCCGCCCTGGCCATTACCCGCCGGGCCGCGCGGCTGTTTACCGATGGGCGCTATACGGCGCAGGCTGCCGAAGAAGTTTCGGCGGCGCGGGTGGAGAGTGTCGCCAGTTCTCCGGCCGTTGCCGCGGTGCAGTGGCTGGCCGCGCAACCGGGTGTGGAGTTTGCGGGGATCGATCCGGCATGGACTTCGGTTGCCGATCTGGCCCGCTGGAAGGCAGCCCTGCCGGCGCGGCTTAGGAAGAATTTCATAAGCGCGCTGGCGGCGCCCCTCGTAGAACCTTTGCGCATGGTCAAGGACGAAGACGAACTGGCGCTGATGATTGAAGCTGCGCTGGTGGGATGCAAGCTCTTCGAGCATATTCTGGGGTTCATCCGACCGGGGCTGGCGGAGATTGAAGTTGCCGCCGAGCTGGAACACCGGGCCCGCCTGCTGGGCGTAGAGGGAATGTCGTTTGAAACCATCGTGGCTTCGGGGCTGCGGTCGGCGCTTCCTCATGGGAGAGCGACGAACGCCAAGCTGCCGCGCAGGGGCTTTGTTACCCTCGACTTCGGTGTAATCTTGAAGGGTTATTGCTCGGATATGACCCGCACCGTCTATCTGGGCAAGCCAAAGACGAAAGAGCGCGACACCTACAACGCAGTTCTGGAGGCCCAGGAAGCCGGGGTGGCTGCGGTGGGCTCCGGAGTAGCTTGCGGCGAAGTGGACGAGGCGGCCCGCAGCGTGTTGCGCCGGGCAGGATTGGGCGATGCATTTACCCATTCCACCGGCCATGGAGTCGGCCTGGAGATTCACGAGCCGCCGCGCCTGGGCGCGGGACAGACCGCCAGGCTGCTTTCCGGGATGGTCGTAACCATCGAGCCCGGTGTTTATTTGCCGGGCGAGTTCGGCATCCGCATTGAAGATATGGTGGCCGTTACTCCGACCGGGGGGCAGATTCTAACTCCGGCGCCCAAGGCCCTGATTGAACTTTGATATAGCCCAACCCGCCCGCGTGTGGCAGAGTTAAGGAACGAATGAAACCAGAAGACATCGAAGATTTGAAACAACTGATCGACTTCCTCAAAGAGAATCAGGTTGCCGAGTTTGACCTGGATCGCGGGGATCTGAAGATCCGGCTCAAGTTCAACCAGATACCGGCAGCAGGGCTGGGAGATCTTTCGCGGCTCCTGAGCAGCGCCCAGGCATCCGTAGCTCAATCCGAGACACTGGCGCGGGCCGCGTCGGTGGTTGCGCCTTCTCCGGTCCCGCCGGTGGACCCGGATGCCGGGTTGCACCTGGTCAAGTCCCCGATCGTTGGCACGTACTATGGATCGCCTTCACCCGGGGCCTCGGCATTTGTCGCGCCGGGCGATCAAGTCACCAAAGGCCAGGTGATTTGCATCATTGAAGCCATGAAGCTGATGAACGAGATCGAGTCCGACGCCACCGGCGAAATCGTGAAGTGTTTTGTGGTTAACGGCCAGCCCATCGAATTTGGGCAGCCCCTCTTTTCTGTCCGGCTGGAATAAACCAAGTGCAGCCAATCCATTTGCTCGTCCGAATTGGCTTTCGATTTTCAATGGGGAAAGGGCAATTACATCAAAAGGAATTCCTCAGGGGCTAAACAGGCTGCGAAAAAGGGCGCGAATGCGAGCAAAACGGCGGAATGGGCCTAAGCAGGGGCTAAAGCCCGACGTTGATTTTAAGGCAGTTGCGGCACGACTTAAGTCGTGCCCTGTTACAAAGCATGCTCAGGACATTGCAACGGCGAGTTTTTCCGCAGCCTGTAAAGCCCGCGTTGATTTTTGGGTACTTGCGGCACGACTGAAGTCGTGCCCTGACACTTCATGCGACTCCAGGTATTTCCGCGATCCACGGAGATCGCAATGTTCTTCGACTTTCATGTGCGGTCTAGAACCCGCATCCTCCACTTCGATTCAAGTGTTCGGATAGTACAAAGGGTCCTGAATGTTTCGTAAGGTTCTGGTTGCCAATCGCGGCGAAATTGCGCTGCGCGTTCTCAATGCTTGCCGGGAACTCGGCATTCGCACGGTCGCTGTCTATAGCGAGGCGGACCGCAATTCGCTGCATGTCCGTTTTGCCGACGAGGCCATCTGCATTGGCCCGCCGCGGCTGGCGGAGAGCTATCTGAACGTGCCGGCGGTGATTTCCGCGGCTGAAATTGCCAATGTGGACGCTATCCACCCCGGCTATGGCCTGCTGAGCGAGAACGCGAATTTTGCCGAGGTCTGCCGCGCGTCGAATATCAAGTTCATCGGGCCGCCGCCCGAGGTGACCCGGCTGATGGGCGAAAAGGAAAAGGCCCGCCAGGCGATGAAGAAGGCCAAGGTGCCTATTCTGCCCGGTTCCGACGGCATCATCTACACCGCAGAAGAAGCGCTTGTCTGGGCAAAGAAGGTGGGTTATCCGGTCATCCTCAAGGCCAAGGCGGGGGGCGGCGGGCGCGGCATGCGGATTGTGCGCGCGCCGGAGGAGTTGCCCAACCTCTTCCACCAGGCGTGGGGCGAAGCGGAGAATGCCTTTGGCAACGGCGAGCTGTACATGGAGAAGTTCATTGAGCAGCCGCGGCATATCGAGTTCCAGGTGCTGGCCGACGAGCACGGCAACGTGGCTACGCTTTTTGAGCGCGAGTGCTCCATCCAGCGCCGGCATCAGAAACTCGTGGAGGAAGCGCCGAGTTTGCAGGTGACCCCGAAGATGCGCCTGGAGATTGGCCAGACTCTGCGGCGGTGCTTGACCGACATCGGCTACCAGAACGCGGGCACGGTTGAGTTTTTGATGGACGATGACCGGCAGCTTTACTTCATCGAGATGAACACGCGCATCCAGGTGGAACACCCCATAACCGAGGCCATCACCGGCGTAGACCTGGTGAAGGCGCAACTGCGCATTGCCGCCGGGGAGCGGCTGGACGCGATATTGCCGGCCAACCTGGAGATACGGGGCCACGCGATTGAGTGCCGTATCAACGCCGAGCACCCGGTGAAGTTTACTCCTTCGGCGGGCAAGATTACGGCGTTCAATGTGCCCGGCGGCAACGGGGTGCGCGTGGATACAGCGCAGTATGCCGAGGGCGTGGTGCCGCCTTACTACGACTCGCTGATTGCCAAGCTGATTGTGCATGGCTGCGACCGGGCAGAGGCGATTGCGAAAATGGAGCGGGCGCTGAGCCAGTTTGTGGTGCAGGGAATCGAGACCTCGATTACGCTGCACCAGGGGATCTTTGCCGACCCTGGGTTCCGCGCCGGGGAGTTCGATACCAAGTTCATGGAGAAGTTTCTGGCGGCGAAGACAGACGACAAACCTGCCGTGAGCTGACCGCGGAAGATTTTTCGGCAGAAGAAAGGGCCGGACTCCAGAGAGGAGTTCGGCCCTTCTTTGCTGAATGCCAAAAAAAGCTTTACCGGGGAGGAGTATCAGCTATATAAGTTTTGGAGTGAAGGGGGGAGAAAGATGCTCGTCGATCCTAGTGCTGTAGATCTTAGCAAGATCATTTCCGCAATTGGCGCGCTGGGGGTAGCGGCCTTTGGACTCGTGGACGCTTCCAAGGCAGCGATTCCCTGGATCAACCGGATCGGGCTAACCCACTTGCAGGATACGGTGGCCAATCTGACGCCGGACCAGAGTGGCGCCGAGCTTCCAAACAAGCCAATCAACGCCCTGCCACGGAAGAACATTCTGGAGACGGTTGAGGCGAACTGGGTGAACGGCAACGACCTCACAGCCCAGAAGGCGATTGCCAAGTCGCTGATCAAGCTGCATCTGAGCGCGGGCAATGCCGCGACCCTTGCGGCAAACACCAACGTGGATCCGGATGTGCTGGTTTCTGTGGCGACAAAGACCAACCTGGGAGCTTCGCTGAATCAGGCGGAGAGCGATGTCCTGGGGCGCTTCGACCTGATTGTGACGGCCACGCTCGATGAAGCCTATCAGCTTTCCGACCAGGTCTATCGAAATGCGACGCGGTTTCTAGCGGCTCTGACCGCTGTGCTGCTGGCCATGGCGGCGGGCTGGACTCTGGATGGCAACGCTTTTTGGACCTCGAAGGACCTCGGACTCGCCGTCATTGTCGGGCTACTGGCAACGCCGCTGGCGCCGATTGCGAAGGACCTGTCGAGCGCGCTGGCAGCGGCTGCGAACGCCATGCAAGTCGTGAAGAAGCAGGGATGAGATGACTACGTTTCTGGATGTTCGCGCGCTGTGGGGAGGCGGAGAAGTATCTGACAATGTTCAGATCAAGGCGGGCACGTCTGACGCCGACTACACAGACTTGAGTTTGAGCGGGCTGCTTGATTTTATCCATGGCCGGGATGTGCTGATCGGGACACATGGCTTCAACGTGAATCGCGGGGACGGCATCTATTGCCTGTCAAGGTGGGAGAGATTGCTGACGCTGCCCACCACGGGCGTATTTCTCGGATTGCTATGGCCGGGGGACTCGGAATCCCTTCACGCCCTGAGTTATCCCGTCGAGCCGAAAAATGCCGTGGCCGCTGGCACCATGATCGCGGCGTTTGTTGACAAGAACTTCGGGAACGCTGCCAGCATCTCGTTTGTCTCGCACAGCCTCGGTGCGCGGGTGATTTTAACGGCCATGAGCAAGCTGAACCTGCCGGTGCGGCGCGCCATCGTGATGGCGGGGGCAATCGGCGACGACTGCCTGACGGCCGAGTTTGCCGATGTGCCGGGGAAGGTTGGGGCGGTATCGGTCATGGCGTCGAAAGAGGATGAAGTGCTGCGGTGGGCGTTTCCATTGGGTGACCTTGCGGCGGAGATTTTCGATCGCGACCACCCCTGGTGGGAGTCCGCGTTGGGGCGGTTTGGTCCGAAGCAGCGTCCGGATCACTACCAGAGCCCATGCCAGATTCCGGATGGTTGGAAATACGGGCATGGAAGTTATCTTCAGGTCGACCCGCCAGCGCAAACGGTACTTCCTCCAGACACCATGATTCCGAACAGCGGGCCGCCGCCGCTGGGGGGAGCGAATGGGTGGCAGGAGGCCTGGTCGGCTTCGGTTGTGTCTGGCCGTTTCAAATAGTCTGAGCACCAACCGGCTACTCAGAGGCCATAGTGAAGCGTGCTCTGCTGGGTTCCATTGTGAAGAGGCAGGTTGACGAAAATCACTCGTAGTCTTGCTGAAGTTGCGCTGCTTTGTGCCTTTTCCTGTGCGGTTAGCTCAGGACAAGCGAGTGTCGGCTGGCCGGCTTACAACGGCGGGCCGGACGGGGATCATTATTCCCGGCTTACCCAGATCAACCGCGCCAACGTGCACCAACTGACGCAAGCCTGGAGCTTTGACACCGGCGAGAAGGGTGGCTTGCAAGCAAACCCGCTGATTGTGGGCCGGACGCTGTACGCCTACACACACACGCAGAAAGTAATTGCGCTCGACGCCGCGACCGGCAAGCTCAAATGGGCGTTCGACTCCGGGGTCAAGGGCACGCAGCCGGCGCGTGGCGTGACCTACTGGACCGATGGGAAGAGGGGCCGCATCCTGGCCGGGGTGATGAACTTTCTCTACTGCCTGGATGCGGAGACAGGCAAGCCCATCGCGAGCTTTGGCGAGGGCGGACGCATTGACCTGCGCAAGGGACTGCGCGAGGACTTCGAGCAGCAGTCCATTGCGCTGACTACGCCGGGAGTCGTCTATAAGGACCTGATCATTGTCGGCGGGCGCAATCCTGAGACGCACCCGGCGCCTCCGGGGGACGTGCGGGCCTTCGACGTGCGCACCGGGAAGCTTCGTTGGAGTTTCCACACCATTCCGCACCCTGGCGAGCGGGGCTACGAAACATGGCCGCCGGAAGCATGGAAGACCGCGGGCGCGGCCAACAACTGGGCGGGCATGGCGTTGGACGTTCAGCGTGGCGTTGTTTACGTGCCCACCGGCTCGGCAGTAATGGATTTCTACGGCGGCGACCGCGTGGGCGACGATCTGTTCGCCAACACGCTGCTGGCACTGGACGCCAATACAGGCAAGCGGCTGTGGCACTTCCAGGGCGTGCACCACGACATTTGGGACCGCGATTTTCCGTCCGAGCCGGCGCTCTACAGCTTCAAGCGCAATGGCAAGACGGTGGAGGCGCTGGCGCAGACCACCAAACAGGGTTATCTCTATCTCTTCAACCGGGTCACCGGGCAGCCGCTGTTTCCGATTCATGAGCACAGCTACCCGGCTAGCACCGTTCCCGGAGAGGTGACTTCGCCGACGCAGCCATTGCCCGATGCACCTGAGCCTTTTGTCCGGCAGCGGCTGACGGAGGAGATGTTGACCACTCGGACTCCCGAGGCCCATGCGTGGGCATTGAAGACGTTTCGCGAATTCCGCAGCGATGGGCAGTTTGTGCCATTCGTCATCGGGAAGCAGACGGTGGTGTTTCCCGGTTACGACGGCGGAGCGGAGTGGGGCGGTCCGGCCGTTGATCCTGTGGCCGGTGTCCTGTTTGTAAATTCCAATGAGGTGGCCTGGACCGGCGGACTGGCTGCGTCTGACGAAGCAGGCGGCCCGGGCCAGCGGACTTATCAGCAGCAATGCGCCGTGTGCCATGGCCTGGACGGGACCGGATCGCCGCCGGCGTTTCCATCGCTGGTGGATGTAGGGAAGCGGCTTGGCGACCAGAAGATTGTGGATGTAGTCCGGCATGGAACAGGGCGCATGCCGGCCTTTCCGGGGATTGACGAAACCCGGCTAACGGCGCTGCTCGACTTCATGCGGACACTCGGGCGAGTGCCCGCGGCTGGCAAGGAATTAGCCTCGGGACCGCCGGGAGTATATGACGCGGAATATGGGGCAGAGCCGTATCTCTTTACGGGGTATCGCAAGTTTCTCGATCCGGATGGCTACCCGGCTATTACGCCGCCTTGGGGAACTCTGAATGCAATTGATCTGAAGACCGGCAAGTACCTCTGGAGGATTCCGCTGGGGGAGTATCCGGACTTGGTCCGACAGGGGATGAAAGGCACCGGCTCAGAGAACTACGGCGGGCCGGTCGTCACAGCTGGGGGCGTGCTGTTTATTGGGGCCACGATCTACGACCGCAAGTTTCGCGCCTTCGATACGCGGACGGGGAAGGTGCTGTGGGAAACGGAGCTTCCCTTTGCCGGGTTGGCGACTCCGTCGACCTACATGGTTGATGGAAGACAGTACGTGGTTATTGCGGCAAGCGGCGGACGGGATCCCAAAGGACCGGTTGGGGGCGCGTATATTGCGTTTTCGCTGCCACGCTGAGCAGCGCCCGGTAAGCTCATAGAAAATTCCAAAAACTTATCGCTTTTTCTTCGCTTTTCTTCGGAAAGTGGGGTATGCTGTTCTCGCAACATGGGAGGTTGCATCATGGACTTTCAAAAGGAACTTATTGCCGAGTATGACAGCGAGGCCGCAAAGACCCGCAAGATTCTCGAGGCCATTCCTGCGGACGCCGATTTCACCTTTAAACCCAACCCCAAGTCGATGCCCCTGGGCCGGCTGGCGGGTCATATCTCTGAGACTGCCGGAGACTGGGCGGTCCACACGCTGACGACCGACAAGCTGGAGTTTCCGGCCGACCACAAGTTCGAGCCCTATATTCCCGCGTCGAAGGAAGCGATGCTGGAACGTTTCGATGCAGATACCGCAAAGGTCAAAGCGGAACTGGCCAAGTTCGACCCTAAGAAATGGGACACCAACTGGAAGTTCGTGGCCGGTGGCCAGGCCTGGATCGACGAGCCAAAATTCAGCGTCTGGCGCAACTGGGTTGTGAACCACCTGATTCATCACCGCGCGCAGCTTGGGGTATACCTGCGCGTTCTCGGCAAGCCAATTCCCGGTACCTACGGGCCTTCAGCGGACGAAATGTAGCAAAGGCAGTGGTTAGTGATTAGTGGTTAGTATCGCCGGAAGGGAGTGGAAGTCGAGGCTTCAGAAGCTGTTGATTTCTTCTGGGTTCTGACCACTGATCACTGACAACTGGCAACCGTTCCGGCTACGCTTGTTCCATGTCCTTCACATTTCCCAAAATCTACCCCATCCTGGATTCGTCTTTCATTCCGGCTGCCAAACGAGCGGAGTTCCTGCTTCGGCTGGGTTGCTCGCTTGCCGAGTCAGGCGTGACCCTGCTTGAATACCGCAACAAAACTGGCTCAATGGTCGAGTTGGTCGGAGACGCAGCGATTTTGCGTGCCGCACTGCCGGTGGGCCAGGTGAAGTTGATTCTCGATGACCGGGCCGATCTGGTGGATCAAATTGGATTTGACGGCGTGCATGTGGATGCCGGCGATCTGTCACCCGCAGAGGCGCGACGGCTGCTGGGGCCGGATCGAATCATCGGTACCTTCGGGGGCAGCGATGGGTTTCTGCCGGGAGTTCTCGACGCGCCGGTGGACTATCTGGCCGTGGGTCCGGTGTATACCACAACCACCAAGCAGACGGACAAGCCGCCGATTGGACCGGAGGGTGTAAGGCGGATGCGCGAACTGGCAGGTCCCGGCCGCGTGTTGACGGCGGCGGCAGGCATTACGCTGGAGAGAGCGGGGCAGGTTCTGGCTGCCGGAGCGAATACGGTCGCGGTTGCGGCGGGGCTGTTTGGGCTGGCCGACCCGGCGGCTGAATTTCGCAAATGGATGGCAGAACTGAATTGATGGCGGCCGGGTCCAGGTTTTGGGTCCTTCCGATTCGCGCCTGCTGCGAAGCCCTGCTGCCGGGGAATTCGGCTCCGCCGCACTTCGCTCTTGTTGAACAGGTTGATTGAGATTCGGGGGTTCCCACCCTAGCGGCAAAAACAACGACGCCGCGAGGGTGGGGCACCCGGCCTCTGTGGAACCCATGCGGTACATCTCAACCCCGTCAGCCGCAGCAGTGGGTAAAGTTGCTGGGGATGACAGGAATTCAGGGACACTCAGCATCGATCAAGGAGATGGCCAAGGTGTCCTGAAACTGTACACTTTGATAAAACCAAAGACATCCGAACACAAATCGGGTAGAAATCTTGCAAGTGACAAATCAGACTCCGAGTTCCGTTTCAAAGATGCCCACGCAGCGTGGCGCTGCGGCCGGCGAGCCGAAGCTGGTGCAAAGCCTTGGACTGTTCAGCTCGACCGCAATCGTGATTGGGTCGATGATCGGGTCAGGCATTTTCATCGTAGATGCCGACATTGCCCGCGGCACCAACTCCCCGGCGCTGTTTTTGGGCGCATGGATTGTGACCGCCGTTCTGACCATGACTGCCGCGCTCAGCTACGGCGAACTGGCGGCCATGATGCCCAAGGCCGGTGGCCAGTACGTTTACCTGCGCGAGTCGCTGGGGCCGCTGTGGGGCTTTCTCTACGGGTGGACGTTGTTCCTGGTGATCCAGACGGGGACCATCGCGGCAGTTTGCGTGGCCTTCGGCAAGTTTCTGGGCGTGTTCTTCCCGGCGGTTTCCCAAACTCATTGGCTGTGGCACATTGCCAGGGTTCCGGCCATCCCTGTCGGCCCCATGGTGCTGGGCAACATGGATATCGGCGTCAGTACAGCTAACCTGGTTGCCATCGTTGTCGTTTTCTTGCTGGCGATTGTGAACATCTTCGGCGTCAGCCTGGGGGCGATGATTCAGAACGTCTTCACCTCGGCCAAGGCGATTTCGATGGCCGCACTGATCCTGCTGGCTTTTACCGTGGGGCGCAATGCCACGGCATGGCAAGCCAACTTCGGCGCGAACTGGAGCGAGTTCTGGAAGAACGCAGGATGGGGTTCGCTGCACCCGGTGCAGGTGGGCGTGGGCGGGCCCACGGTACTGGTGAACATGCTGGTGATTCTGGCCGTGGTCCAGGTGGGGTCGTTGTTCTCTTCCGATGCGTGGAACAACGTCACGTTTACTGCCGGCGAAGTGAAGAATCCGCGGCGCAATATTCCGCTGTCTCTGGTTTTGGGAACGGGGTTTGTGCTGCTGGTGTACTTCCTCGTATCGCTGGGCTATCTGCTGGTGCTGCCCATGCATGGCGACCCGAACGGGGCCACGGTGATGGCGCGCGGCATCCAGCATGCCACAGAAGACCGCGTAGCCACGGCGGTGCTGGAACAGATATTCCATTCCGGCGGCGCTTACCTCATGGCTGCTGCCATTCTGATCTCTACCTTCGGCTGCGCGAATGGAATGACCCTGGCCGGGGCGCGCGTCTATTACGCCATGAGCCGGGACGGTCTGTTCTTCAAGTCGGTGGGCAAACTGCATCCTCGCTACAAGACACCCGTTGCCGCCTTGCTGGTGCAAGCGGTGTGGACGATGTTTCTGTGCGTCTCCGGCTCCTATAGCCAATTGCTGGACTACATCATGTTTGCGGTGCTGGTGTTTTATATCCTGACGATTGTGGGTCTGTTTGTGTTGCGATTCAAGCGGCCGGACGCGCCCCGGCCTTACAAAGCGCTGGGCTACCCGGTGCTGCCCGCGGTGTACATCGCGATGGCGGCGTGGATATGTATCGTATTATTGCGGTATAAGCCCCAGTACACGTGGCCGGGTCTGGCACTGGTTTTGTTGGGGATTCCCGTATATCTTTTCTGGTCACACCGGTTGGCGGGCAAAGCGCAAGCCGGCATCTCTTAATTCAATTCCAACCGTTGAGGAGGAAGTCCCTCATTGATCTCCAGGCTGCTTCGGATCAAACCCATGTCGATGCTCTCGCTAGAGGCTGGCGAGCAGGGTGAACACACGCTCAAGCGCTCACTGAGCGCACTGAATCTGATCACGCTGGGAATTGGCGCGGTGATCGGCGCGGGCATTTTTACGCTGACAGGACAGGCCGCCGCGCTTCACGCCGGGCCAGCCGTGGCCCTGAGCTTCGTACTGGCCGGACTGACTTGCGCATTTGCGGGTCTGTGCTATGCGGAGTTTGCCTCAATCATCCCGATTGCGGGCTCGGCCTACACCTACGGCTATGCGACGCTGGGCGAGTTGGTGGCGTGGATTATCGGGTGGGATTTGACGCTGGAGTATGCGTTTGGCGCGTCGACGGTTGCCTCAGGATGGGCTGGTTACTTCAATAGCCTGCTGCAGCAACTGGGCATCGTTCTTCCGCCTGCGTTTACGACAACGACGGGTAATGTACTGGTGAAGTACCAGGGAGTGTGGATCGACAGGATGTCGCTGCCGGCGGGCGTGACCGATGCTGGATTGGCGCATGTGACAGGCATCTGTAATCTCGTTGCGGTAGCCATCGTCATGGTGATTACGACCATCCTGGTGATCGGCATCAAGGAATCCGCCAACTTCAATTCGGCGATTGTGATCATCAAACTCGGCATCGTGGGAGTCTTCCTGGTGGTTGGCGGCTACTTTCTATTCCGTCACCCTGACGTGGCCAAGCTGAACTGGCATCCCTTCATTCCGCCCGCGGATGGGCACGGCAACTTCGGGTGGGGAGGCATTCCTACGGCGGCAGCATCTATTTTCTTCGCCTATATCGGATTCGACGCCGTTTCAACAGCAGCCCAGGAAGCCAAGAATCCCAAACGGGATATGCCCATCGGCATTCTCGGCTCACTGGTTGTCTGCACCATCCTATACATTCTCGTGTCGCTGGTTTTGACAGGACTGGTGAGCTACAAAACGCTGAATGTTTCGGCGCCCGTGGCGCTGGCGATTGACGCGACAGGCGTAGGTTGGGGTTCGATGCTGGTGAAGGTGGGCGCGGTCTTCGGGCTGGCTACGGTGATGCTGGTGATGCTGCTGGGCCAAACGCGGGTCTTCTATTCCATGTCCAGGGATGGTCTGTTGCCTAAATGGGCGTCGGCGATTCATCCGAAATTCCGCACGCCGTGGATCACTACCATCGTCTTCGGAACGTTCGCCGCAATCATGCCGGCTTTTCTGCCCATCAGCAGGCTGTCAGAACTGGTGAATATCGGCACGCTGTTGGCCTTCACCATTGTGTGCGCTGGCGTTTGGGTGCTGCGCGTGCGTCATCCACAGATGGAACGGCCATTCAAAACACCGCTGGTGCCGCTGGTGCCGATTCTGGGCATTGGCACGGCTCTGTTCCTCATGTCCCGGTTGGCACGGATTACCTGGATTGTGATGATTGTCTGGTTGCTGGTGGGGCTGGTTATCTACTTTACGTATTCGGTGAAGCACAGCAAGGTGCAGGCGTTGCCCAAGGCAGAAGCGGCCGACTGAGGAGACATTGGAAACGGAAGGGCCTCCCTAGTGGGAGGCCCTTCTGCATTTGGAAATGAGAAAAATTCTATGCCGTGGTTTTGGCGCAGAATTCGTCAAATGCGCGAACCAGTTCTGCGGCTATCTGCTGCGGGGCGGCCTGCTCAATGACGAAGCGCTGCATCAGGTAAACGAGCTTGCCGTTGCGGAGGATGGCGACGGCGGGGGAAGTGGGCGGGTTTCCTTCAAAGTAGCTGCGCGCTTTCTCAGTGGCTTCGCGGTCCTGGCCGGCGAAAACAGAGATTTTGTGGTCGGGCAGGTTGGTTGTGCCGCCCAGCGCCTGGCGAACGCCGGGGCGCATCTTGCCCGCGGCGCAGCCGCAGATGGAGTTGACCACCAGCAGGGTTGTGCCCGGTTGGGCCAGCGCTGCATCCACATCTTCAGCGGTTCGTGCTTCATTAAAACCGGCGCGCACCAACTCCTCGCGCATAGGAATTACCATCAGTTCTGGATACATGCTTGCCTCCGGCAGGGAAGTTGCCTGCCATCATTCTAACCTTAGATGCGTTCTACTGCGGTGGTGTAGCCTTAAGACGATGTTTATTGAAGAAAACAAGCCGCTTGCGCCCTTTACGACGTTTGGAATCGGCGGCCCGGCCCGCTGGCTCGTGGAGGCGGCAAGCGAAGAGGAGATTGCCGAGGCGGCGGCCTGGGCCGGTGAGCGCGGAGCGGCGCTCTTTGTTCTGGGCGGTGGCAGCAACCTGCTCGTTTCCGATGCCGGATTCGATGGGCTGGTGTTGCGGGTGGGCTTGCGCGGCATCAATTTGGCCGATGCACCGGATCAATCGGGACAAGCGGTCTACCAAGTTGGCGGAGGCGAAGACTGGGATCACTTCGTTCAACGTGCCATTGAGGACAATTGCGCGGGGGTAGAGTGCCTGGCGGGAATTCCCGGCACGGTGGGCGGCACGCCGGTACAAAACGTGGGCGCGTACGGGCAGGAAGTTTCATCGGTCATCGAGGGGGTGCGGGCCTTTGATCTGCTTGAGCACTCTTTTGTTGAGTTTCCAGCGGCAGAGTGCGATTTTGCTTACCGGCACAGCCGCTTCAACTCCACCGATCGCGGGCGCTATATTGTGACTCGCGTAGACTACCGGCTTAAGGTCGGTGGCTCGCCGACGGTGAGATATGCCGACCTGACGAAAGCCCTCATGGCGGGTGGTGCCGATGGAGAGCATCCCACGCTGGGTGAGGTGGCGGCGGCCGTTCGCCGGGTACGCCAGAGCAAGGGCATGTTGATGGTGGAGGGCGATCCGGATTGCCATAGTGCAGGCAGTTTTTTTAAGAACCCCATTGTCAGTGATGAGCAGGTGCGGAAAATTGCTGCCGCCAGCGGTAAAGAGCCACCGCGGTTTCCTGCCGGCGCGGGCGCTGAAAATGCGGGCAGGGTCAAAGTCCCGGCGGCGTGGCTGATTGAGCAGGCTGGATTCTCAAAAGGCTACGTAAAAGGCAGAGCAGGAATTTCGTCGCGGCATACGCTGGCGCTTGTGAACCGCGGAGAGGCCAGTGCAGCCGAGATACTAGCTTTGGCTACGACGGTGATGGAAGCCGTCGAGGCACGTTTCGGATTGCGGCTGGAGATGGAGCCGGTGCTGGTGGGCTTCTAGATTGGCGACGGAAGTTTGTGACTTGAATCGAGAGTCCGCAACGTAGAATCTTGTATCTTCGGCTGCTGTCGCTTGGGCGACTTCACCGCAGGATGACAATGCGCTTTTGCACGAAGCTTCAAAGGCCAGACCGTTGCGACGATAAGTCTGAAACGTCAACGCACGGCAAAAACGGCCGGGCGCTGATAGGCTAGCAGCAGATATGAACGACAACTTGCACCAGTTGCGCTGTTTCGGATGCGGGGCGCGGATTGCGGGGGCGGACGCCCAGCCGGATTTCCGTTGTGCCGTTTGCGGTGACCTGTTTGAGGTGGAGTATCCCGGCTGGAGCCAGCGGCAGGGACACGACCGCCCCAACCCTGGGGCGCTCAAATGGCTGTGGCGCGAGCGTCGCTGCTCGGCGGAGACGCTGGATCACTCCGGTGTGTGGCGCTTTCGTGAACTGCTGCCCATCCTGGAGAGCTTTGGCGATGCCGTCACGCTGCAGGAGGGCAACACGCCGCTTTATCCGCTGACCCGCGCGGCGAAAGCGCTGGGCATCGACCAGCTTTACGCCAAACATCAGGGGATGAATCCTACCGGGTCCTTCAAAGACACCGGAATGACTGCGGCGATGAGCGTGGCGAAGGAGCGCGGCTTTGAATGGGTGGCATGCGCCTCGACGGGGAATACGTCTGCTGCGATGGCCGCCTATGCCGCCCGCGCCGGGCTGCGCAGCCTGGTGCTGATTCCGGAGGGGAAGATCGCTTGGGGCAAGCTTTCGCAAGCCATGGACTATGGGGCCGTTACCTGCCAGTTGAAGGCGGACTTTGACGGATGCCTCACGCTGCTGACGCAGATTGTGAGGGAAGCGCCCATCTACCTGCTCAACTCGGTGAACCCTTACCGGCTTGAAGGGCAGAAGACGCCGGCCTTTGAGATTGCCGAAGCATTTGACTGGAACGTGCCCGATCACCTGATTGTTCCGGGCGGCAACCTGGGCAATAGTTCAGCGCTGGGCAAGGGATTCCGCGAACTGAAAGAGCTGGGGCTGGTGGCGCGGATGCCGCGCATTTCGGTCATCCAGGCGGCAGGCGCCAATCCGCTGGTGCGAAGCCTGGCGGAGAACCATGGAGCGTCTCTGGAGCCAGTGGAGGCCCACACGCGGGCTACAGCCATTCGTATCGGCAATCCGGCTTCGTGGCGCAAAGCGGCGCGCATCATTCAGGACACCGGGGGCTGGTGCCTGGACGTGACCGAAACCGAGATTGCCATTGCCAAGGCCGAACTGGGCTCCGAAGGCCTGGGTTGCGAACCGGCCTCTGCCGTCACGCTGGCCGGGCTCAAGAAGCTGCGGGCAGAAGGCAATGTGGCTTCAGGCGAGTCAGTGGTGCTGGTGTTGACAGGCCACACGCTCAAGGACGCGGACTACACCATCGATTTTCATCGCGGGACTCTGTTGAGCGACGAGGAAAAGGCCGGGCACGAGAAGGAGATCGATGGCTTGCGGCGCAATGCGCAGGTTGTAGAAGCTACGCCGGCCGCGGTGCTGGCCGCGCTGAAGGGCAGCGCGTAATGAACGCATCCTCGACTCCGAACGCTGGGACCCCGAACGCTGGGACCCTGAACGCTGGACCGGTAAGGCTGCGGCTTCCGGCTACCTCGGCCAATCTCGGGCCCGGGTTCGATTCGGTCGCGGTCGCTCTCGATTTCTATCTTGAAATCGATGCCGAGCCGGCTGCGGCATTTTCGATTACCGCTACGGGCCGCAACAAGGAGAGATGCTCGCGGCTCGAGGACAACCTGATCCTGGATCTTTATCAAGGCCTGCTCCGCGAACATGGCAAGCCGGTAGTGCCCCTGAGCATTCAGATGGCTAACGAGATTCCCCTGGGAATGGGCTGCGGTTCCTCGGCTGCAGGACGTCTTGCGGGCATTGTTCTGGCGGTTCATTTTGGCGGGCTTGGGTGGAGTTCCGAGCGCATTCTTGAAGAGGCCTGCGCGCTGGAGGGGCATCCGGACAACGCGGCTGCCTGCTGGCTGGGAGGGTTTGTGGCAGCCGCCTGCGAAGGGCGGACCCCATTTGTTGCCCGGGTGACGCCGCCAGCCGAGTGGCGCGCGATCGTGGTGCTGCCCGCCGATCCGCTGTCTACCAGCATGGCCCGCTCGGTGCTTCCTGAGACTTACTCGCGTGCCGACGCAGTGGCCAATATCCAGTCTGCGAGTCTGCTGGGGCTGGCCTTCTCCCAAGCGCGCGGCGACTTGCTGCGCATCGCCATGAAGGATCGCATTCACCAGCCTTACCGGGCTCAAATCTGTCCGTTATTGCCGATCCTGCTGCCGCTGGCAGGGGATCACGGAATCCTCGGGGCGGCTCTCAGCGGCGCAGGGCCTTCTGTGCTTGTGATTACCGACAGCGAAGCCAATTCAACCAGGGCATCGGCTGAGATTTGCCGGGTGCTGAAGGGGCAGATGAAAGCGGAACTTCTAGCGTGCCGTTTTGTTGCGGCCGGGGCGAGGGAGTTTGTTGAGGAGCACAGTTTCTAAACCTGAGCGGTTGCAGGTGTAAGATTGTGCGGCTCTTAGGCTCTTCTCGGACGTTATCGATTCCGTAACTCCCGCGTGCGAGCAGGTATCTTTCTGGATAGTCATCTTTTTCTGATTACTACTCTCCATTACCTAAGATTCCTTGCTATTCAACCAGGGAACTCATAAATTCGCTGCGTGGGCACTTCTGGGGGAGGGGTGCTCTAGCGCCTGTGGTCCTTCGGGGACCCGGGCGCTTTTTAGTCCAGCAGCCGATAGTCGGAAGCTGATGCAAATATAGTATTGCCAATCAGATATGAAGATCCGCAGGGTTGCAGGTTGGCCTTTTGCTGTTTACGTTCGAGGCGCGGCTTGCGACTTTCGCACCGGTCACAGCATCTCATGGTAGCGCGGCAGAAGGTACACTCATTGAAAGCGCATACATCGCAAGGAGGATCATGGCAGGGTTGGGAGTGTTTGAGGTAAGCGACGCAACATTCGACCAGGAGGTGCTGCGCAGTGAGCAGCCGGTTCTGGTGGATTTCTGGGCCGTCTGGTGCGGTCCGTGCAAGGCAATTGCACCCATCGTGGACGGCATTGCCACCACCTATGCAGGCAAGCTGAAAGTGGCAAAGGTGAATGTGGACGAGAACGCCGCAACTCCCGGCCGCTATAACGTTCGCGGCATACCCTCGCTCCTGTTCTTCAAGGACGGCAAGGTGACTGATCAGGTGGTCGGTTTTGTGCCGCAGGATGTGATTGAAGAGAAGGTCAAAAAGCTGCTGGCCTAACGCTGCAGGTGTAGAAAATGAGCATCGAAAGGCCCAGCGGTTGCGCCGGGCCTTTTTTGCGGATGTTAATACCCGGCCGGAGCGGCTGCCGCGGGAGCGGGCGTGATGGGCTCGAGGCCAAGCCGCCTGCGGCACTCCTCGAGCATTGCTTCAGTGCGCGTGGCGCCCACGCGGCTTACGCCGATGGCGCGGACAGTGAGCAGCGCGTCCAGGTCGCGGATGCCGCCAGCAGCCTTTACCTGAATGGGCTCCGGGGTGAACTTGCGCATCAATTCCAGATCGGGAATGGTTGCGCCGGTTGGCGCATAGCCGGTTGAGGTCTTGACCCAGTCGACTTCGATTTCGCCGCAGATTTCGCAAAGCCGGATCTTGGCGGCGTCTTCCAGGTAGGCATTCTCGAAGATGACCTTGATTTTGGCGCCGCCCGAGTGAATCTCATCGGTCAAAGCGGCAAGCTCGTCCTGCACATACTGCCAGTCAGCGCTGCGGGCCTTGCTGATGTTGATCACCACGTCCAGTTCCTGTCCACCGTCCTTGAGAGCCTGGCGCGCTTCAGCCAGCTTGATGGCGGTGGTGTGCCCGCCGTGAGGAAAACCGATGGTGGTGCTGGCGTGAACCTTGCTGCCGGCCAGCAACTGAGCGCAGCGGGCCAGGTAGTAGGGCAGAATGCAGACACTGGCCACGTCATAGCGCAGCGCCAGCGCGCATCCCTGTTCGAGCTCCGGCGTGGTGAGCGACGGGTTGAGCAGCGAGTGGTCAATCATTTTGGCAATGGCGTGGTAATTGTAGGATTGCGTCACGTGGATTCTCCTTGCTTGGACCGGCGCCGCTTTCGCGCGCAATTGGAATCTTGCCACGGCCCTGTGGTTGGCCGGCTGCCGGCATGACATGGCATCGGGCCAACGTCAGATTCGGGGGGTGACAAGCGATCGATTCAAGATCGCGGGTCTGAAACGAATGGTACACTTCGGAGGGTTCTGAACGGCGACCCAACTGAAAAGTGTGCGCCGACAGTATCTAAATGTAAAGTCTATGTCCGGGAGGCGCCGTCTTGAAGAACCATCATTCTCATTGCCTTTTTCTTTTCGGTTTTGTCTGTTCGCTGGTTCTTGTGCAAGGCAGTGTAGCGCGCTGCCAGGAAACACCACTGCCGTTGATGCCGCTCCCCGCACACATGGTGATGGGCGAGGGGCAGTTCGCGGTGGATGGCAGTCTGGGCGTCGAGATTCAAGGGTACAGCGATGGCCGCCTTGTGTCAGGCAAGAAGCGCTTTCTGAATATTCTCTATCGTGAGACAGGAATCCCCGTCGAGGGTGCATTTGAGCCGCGCCAGGCAAACTTCGTGATCAAGACGGCAGGGGCGGGCGCTCTGGTTCAGAATCTGGGCGAGAATGAGTCGTATCGCCTTGAAGTTTCGAAGACCGGTGTACTGCTGACTGCGCCGAACCCACTGGGCGTGTTGCATGGCTTGCAGACATTTCTGCAATTGGTGAGACTGACGCCGCAAGGCTTTGTTGCGCCCGCGGTGACCATCGACGACGAGCCCCGCTTTCCGTGGCGCGGACTGATGATCGATTCCGGGCGCCACTTTATGCCGGTCCCGGTGATCACGCGCAATCTGGACGGAATGGAAGCCGTGAAGATGAATGTCTTCCATTGGCATCTTTCCGACGACCAGGGTTTCCCAGTGGAGAGCAAACTGTTTCCGCTTCTGCAAGGCAAGGGATCGAACGGTCAGTTCTACACGCAGAAGCAAATCGGCGAGGTGGTCCAGTATGCAAGAGAGCGTGGTATTCGCGTGGTGCCCGAGTTCGACATGCCCTGCCATACGACTTCGTGGCTGGTGGGCTACCCGCAACTGGCCAGCGGCAAGGGCCCTTACGCGATCGCCGACCGTTGGGGCGTGATGGATCCGGCAATCGATCCAACTCGGGAGGGGACGTACCAGTTTCTGGACCGGTTTATCGGAGAGATGGCAGGGCTGTTTCCCGACGCTTACTTTCATATCGGCGGCGATGAGTGCGATGGAAAGGAGTGGGACGCCAATCCACGGATCAAGGCCTTCATGCGCGCCCATGGCATGAAGGACAACGCGGCCCTGCAATCCTACTTCACCGCGCGGGTGCAGAAACTCGTTGCCGGGCATCACAAGATCATGGAGGGCTGGGACGAGGTGCTGCAGCCCGATACGCCGCGCGACGTGGTGATCCAGTCGTGGCGCGGAGAGAAGGCCTTGGCCGTGGCCGTGCGGCAGGGGAATCGGGTGGTGCTTTCGAACGGCTACTACATCGACCTGAACCAGCCTGCGGCCGAGCATTACCTGGTTGATCCGTTGGCGGGAGACGGCGGTACACTCACACCCGAACAGAAGGCCCGCGTGCTGGGCGGCGAAGCCACCATGTGGAGCGAGTACGTGACCGGGGAGAATATCGACAGCCGCATCTGGCCCCGAACGGCCGCCATTGCGGAAAGGCTCTGGTCCCCGGAAAACGTGCGGGACGTGGACTCAATGTATGAGCGGCTGGCGGTCGTTTCGCAGGAACTCCAGAACTATGGGCTGGAGCACGAGTCGTCGCCCCGGTTCATGCTCGAACGCATCGGCGGCGGGGAGGTTCCAGAACCCTTGCAGGTTCTGGCGGCGGTGGTTCAGCCTCCGCGTGGCTATATGCGCGGAGGAATGCGGGAGTACCACACGTTTACCCCGCTGAACAGGTTCGCAGATGCGGTTCCACCGGAGAGCGAGACGGCGCGGAAGTTCAATGCACTTGTGCTGATCATTGTCGCGGGGAAGGCGACTCCAAAGCAGTGGCAGGAAGCGCGGGATTGGCTGGTGCTGTGGCGCAACAACGACGCCAAGCTGCAGCCGTTGCTGGGCGCCTCCGACCTGGCAGCGGAACTGGTTCCGGTATCGCGCGACCTGTCAGCGACGGCTGCGATTGGCTTGAAAGCCCTGGACGATTTGGAGCACCATCGCGCGTCCAACATGGACAAGAGTATGGAAGCGCTTGAAGCTGCAGCAAAGCCGCAGGCTGTCTTGCTGGACATGGTCGTTCCATCGGTACAGTTGCTGGTGAAGGCGGCCAGCGTGCAGCGATGACGAGGGGAGCGTGCTCCTTCAAGGGCTAAAACTCACGCTTATTTGCGGGGATTTCGGCCCGACCAAGGTCGTGCCCTGAAAGAAAATCACGGTGATGATTCCGTCGCCCCTACGGGGCTTGGTTCATTCTTTGCGGGCTTTCCCAGGACCGCGCTTCGCTTGTCCTGGGCTATTTTCCATGGCCCCTACGGGGCCCGAATCGTGCGACGGCTTTGGGCTTTCCCAGGACCGCGCTTCGCTTGTCCTGGGCTATTTTCCATGGCCCCTACGGGGCCGGAATCGTGCGACGGCTTTGGGCTTTCCCAGGACTGCGCTGCGCTTGTCCTGGGCTATTTTCCATGGCCCCTACGGGGCCGGAATCGTGCGACGACTTTGGGCTTTCCCAGGACTGCGCTGCGCTTGTCCTGGGCTATTTTCCATGGCCCCTCCGGAGCCCGAATCGTGCGACGGCTTAGTGTATGCCAGGTTTCATTCCCTCGGGTCGGCGACGAAGGTGGACGACTGTTCCGGAATGACCGCTAAGCTGAGCCATACCGCCGCGTCTAGCGGTATTTTCGGAGCACGCCCAATACGCGGCCCTGGATTGCCACCTGACCGGCGGGTACGAAAATCGGCTCCATTTCAATGTTCGCCGGTTGCAGACGGACCACGCTGCCCTCGGTGTAGAAGCGTTTCAGTGTTGTCTCGGAACCGTGCACCAGGGCAACGACAATCTCCCCCTGGCGTGCGGTACGAGTGCGCTCCACGAGGACATAGTCGCCGTTGATGATGTGCTCGTCGCGCATCGAGTCGCCGCGCACCTCAAGGGCAAAGACGTCACGATTGCCCACCACGTCGTGCAGCGAAATGCTCTCCGGCGTCTCAGTTGCTTCCACCGGCTGGCCGGCAGCGATGCGCCCTGCCAGGGGCAGGCGGTCGCTGGAGCGAGTGCGGGTGCCCGGCGGCAGCACGTCAATGGAACGGCTGCGGTTATGAACGCGGTCAAGCAAGCCCTTTTTCTCAAGGTTGGTGATGTGCTTGTGGACCGTGGCCAGGCTCTTCAGTTCCATGCCGCGCGCAATCTCTTCGAACGACGGAGAATAGCCGTTGCGGGTGACAAAGGATTCGAGAAAGTCGAGGATCTCTTTTTGCCTTCTAGTGACAGCCATGGGCGCATTATAGCGAATAAAGAGCGAACTGCAACAGTTCTTTTTCGCTTTTCTTTCGGGAGGGGGAACGGCGGTGCGGGAAACCCGCATTCCGGTGATTGCGCCTGGCGGGGCAGGCGCCTGGGGCTCTGCCTTTTCAGGCAACCGCATTTTGAATGAATAGGATAGACTGCACCTTTCCGGCTTGGCCGCGGCCGCTCATTATCGTGGCCGACGGGCAAAACTGGTTGTCGTCGGGCCCGCCGGCTGTTGCCTGAAAGGCTACCTCAGACGGAGAACTGGCTCCGGAAGACCGTCTTAATGTGCGCCAGCCGCTGGGTCAGGGTCTCGGCTTCTTCCGTGAGGCCAAGCTGGCCGGCAAGTGAGATGGCCTCGTAGAAGAAGTCCTTGGCGTCACGGTAACATTCGGCAGCATCCCTGAAGGAGTGCGCGTCGTACATTTCGTCGAAGGCCTGTTCGCCCATGGTCTTGCAGTGGGTGAGGCTGGCCAGCTTCGCATTCCGCGCTTCTTCATTCATTCAAGAACCCCAATGCGCAACCGAGTTCCAGGCTTTGTGACCGAAACATGCCGGAGCCGTCTGGAGCAACACCGTCCGCGCGTTCATTCAACTTCTCAATCGTTCGCATCCAACACCCACGTTCAAGCAAATCGGAACCTGAAAAGGACGCCCTCCAATTCGCCTGCCGGAGCCTCTGGTTAGCGCGAGTTCATATTACATCCAAATTTAATGCGCGCGAGAGAACCGGCCGATACTTCGTAATGGTGCGCTGGCTCGAAGAGCAGTTACCGGCGGCCGAGGGCTAGGATGCATGATCTCAATCAAGAAATACCTGGATAGCGAGCATACGAGCGCAAGTGGCGCCGGCAAACTGGGCGGGAAGGACGTGCTTCCCGCGGCAATTGCAGCCTACCGTTCGGCCCTGCTGGAGATGGGAAGTTGCGGCATGGAAGCTTGCCCGGCGCTGGGCAGGGAGCTAAGCGAAGGTCTGGGAAGGCTCGAACGACAGCTTGTGGGCGGGTTAACCTGCGAGACCGTGGAGCAGACGGACGCCGGCGTGAAAAATCAGCTGCAGGATTGGGGCAAGCGCACCGCAGGGCATTATCGCCAAAAGACCGACGAGGTGAAAGAGATTCTGATCGTGATGGCCCGCACTGCCGAATCAGTGGGCGCGCGAGACCAGCGCTGCGCCCGGCAGATTGACGAGGTGACCGAGCAGCTGAAACGAATTGCGAACCTTGAAGATCTGACCGAGATCCGCGCCTCGATTGAGAGCAGCGCGGCGGAGTTGAAGAGCTCCGTTGACCGGATGACGGCCGAGGGCAAAGCGGCAATCGAGCAATTGCAGGTTGAAGTGGCCTCGTTTCAGAGCAAACTGGAGGAAGCGGAGCAGGTTGCATCCTGCGACTCGTTGACCGGACTGCGCAGTCGTCTCTCCGTGGAGGGTCAAATCGAGCGGCGGCTCGAGGCCGGATCGAAATTCTGTGCCGCGATTGTGGACATCGACCGGTTCAAGCGGGTGAATGACGAGCACGGACATCTGGCTGGCGACGAATTGCTGCGCCAGTTTGCCACGGAGTTGAAGTCTGCCTGCCGCTCAACGGATGTTGTGGGCCGCTGGGGCGGGGATGAGTTCATTATTCTGTTGGACTGCGAACTGGCGGAAGCACGTGCCCAGACCGATCGGGTGACGGCATGGATTTGCGGCAGCTACACGATTCATGGAGCGTCCGGCCCGGTGAAGATGAAGGTGGACGCCTCAATCGGTCTTGCCGAACATCTGCCCAGCGAGCCGCTGAAAGGCCTGCTGGCGCGCGCCGATGCCGCGATGTACAAGAACAAGGCTATTGCGCAAAGCAGAGGATAGCCGGGCTGTTGGCGGCCAAGACACCTGCCCCGTTTTGAAACACTCCTCCATCCGATTCCATTAACGGAATCGCCACCCTCACTTTTTCTCTTCAAATGTTGAAGTCGCACCTCCCATACAGGAAGGTAGAGATGAGCCGCGCGTTAGCAAACGCTAAGCTGCCGTCCGAAGGTAGATGGAGCAGGCAGTCGTTTTGGGTGATAGCGCGGCGGGAGAGAGAAAGGCTGCCATGAGGTTATTGATCGCCGAGGACGACAAGGCGCTGGGATTGTTTCTGAGCAGGGGATTGGAGGCTGACGGACATCGCGTTCGGGTGGCCTGCGATGGAGCCGCAGCGGTGCAGGCCTTTTGCCGGGAGATGCCCGACCTGACCATTTTGGACCTGAACTTGCCCATCAAGGACGGCGAGCAGGTGCTGGCCGAGATCCGGGCCATGGACGCGGACCTGCCGGTTCTGGTGCTCACTGCGCGCCAGGAGGTGGATACACGGGTTCGCTGCCTTGACCTGGGCGCCGACGACTTGATGCTCAAACCCTTCAGCTTGCACGAGCTGAAAGCGCGCTGCCGCGCCCTGCTGCGGCGCAAACGGGAGGCGCGGCTGCAACTTCGCGCTGGAGACCTGGAATTGGATCGCCTGGACCACTCGGCAAGACGCGGGGGCCGGCCGATCCTGCTCACCAACAAGGAATTTGCCCTGCTGGAGCACCTGATGCTCAATCGCGGCCAGTGTGTTTCGCGGGTTGAACTTCTGGAATCGGTGTGGAATATGGAACCGGCGCAAACCACGAACATCGTGGATGTCTATGTCAATTACCTGCGCCGAAAACTGCAAGATCCTCCTCCCGGCCACGTCATTCGCACCGTACGCGGGCAAGGTTACATGGTGCCCGCCGAGGCGGACCTTTCTGTTGCCACGCTGGTCGGGCCGGTTTCCATCCAGGCCGTTTCGTTGCCTGCGCTTGAAGCGCACCAAGGCTAAACTTTCGAATTTAACCACAAGACCCTCAGGAGAACGTACATGCACGCAGCTCTGGTTTCCACCCTTCCTCCACCCCCTCGAACTCGAACGCGCAACGCACTGGTCGCCAGCGCTGACAGCAGTTTTCGCCAGCGACTATCCGAGATTTTGACCGGACTGCGCTGGCAGGTGCG
>Ga0181517_10000450_pt1 | contig 55996 bp, 50 predicted proteins | sample PEATcosm2014_Bin_31_FD_119748 | JGI IMG/M metagenome (GOLD analysis project Ga0181517, IMG submission 119748) | Peatland microbial communities from MTU Mesocosm Facility, Houghton, MI, USA - PEATcosm2014_Bin01_30_metaG | ecosystem: Environmental > Terrestrial > Soil > Wetlands > Peat | place... | reverse complement strand
TGCTCGCCGACCTGTTTACCGACTTTCCCGAGCGCTTCCATAGTCAGCCGCACGTCTGGCTCGCTCCGCTCGGATTCGCAGATTCTCCCTCCACTCATCAATCCCGCACAGAGCGAGCCACCGCCAACTCGGCCCGTATCGTCCAGGTCGTCTCTCACTGGCTTCCCGTCGGGCGCAATACTGGCCGCATCGTCTTCCACTTCGGGGGCATCGACACCATCCAGCAGGCCGAGCAGCTCGCAGGCTACGAAATTCTCATCCCGCTCGCCGAGCGCATGCCCTTGGAAGCAGATGCAGCCTACATCTCCGACCTCGTCGGCTGCACCCTCTACGACCGCAACCAGCCTCTCGGCACCGTCTCCGGCGTACAATTCCCAACCACCCCCGACGGCGCGCACCGCCTCGTCGACACCGCCCCCCTCCTTGCCGTCTTCACGCCATCCGGCGATGAGATACTGGTCCCTTTCGTCCGCGCATTCCTCCTCGCGCTCGATCCGGCAGCGAAATCCATCCGCATGGCACTTCCCGATGGCCTCGCCGAACTCAACCTCCAACCCAGTCGCAACCCTGTCATATGAGCTTGCGCTTCGACATCCTCACCCTCTTCCCCGGCTTCTTCTCCGGCCCGCTGGATCACGGAATCCTGAGCCGCGCCATCGTCAGTGGCTCAGTACACGTCGCCCTCCACGACCTGCGCGACTTCACCCACGACCGCCATCGCACCGTAGACGACCGTCCCTTTGGCGGCGGCGAAGGCATGGTTCTCAAGCCCCAGCCCATCTTCGATTGCGTCGAGACGCTGAGCGTCGAGAATAGTTCTATAAAGATAAATCATCATATAAATATAATAGATACAAATACTATTGAAAGTAATAGATCGCTAGCTGAAATCACTCCCTCCATCCAATCAAAGCCCACCCGCGACCTCACTCGCCAGTCCGTCATCCTGCTCTCCGCGCAAGGCAAGCACTTCACACAGGCCACCGCGCGCCGCCTCGCCACGCTCCAGCGCGTCGTCCTCATCTGCGGCCGCTACGAGGGAGTCGACGAGCGTGTCTCCGATCTCCTCGCCGACCAGGAACTCTCCATCGGCGACTACGTCCTCAGCGGTGGTGAGCTTGCCGCTGCCGTCGTCCTCGACGCCACCATCCGACTTCTCCCAGGCGTGCTCGGCCATGCCGACTCCGCGCGCTACGAGAGCTTCGGAGCCGGAGACGATCCAGACGACGCGCTCACCCCGGACGGCGTACCCCGCTCCACGCATGGAGCAGGCGGCATTCTCGACTATCCCCACTACACCCGCCCCGCCGACTTCCGCGGTACGCCCATCCCCGAAGTCCTCGCCAACGGCGATCACGCCTCCATTCGCCGCTGGCGTCGCCAGGCCGCCCTCGCCAAGACCCTCCGCAACCGCCCCGACCTTCTCCCCCGCGCCCCCCTCACCCCCGAGGATCGCGCCTTCCTTGCCACCCTCGGATTCTTCACTGCCAATCCCAACGCGTGACACCGCCTTCAGCGATATTCGTGTAAACTATAGCTTCGACACTCGAACAGGAAAGCACCCATGTCTATTCATCCGATTATGCAGAAGCTGGCCGCCAAGCTTGAGCGGACCGACCACCCCGCCTTTGGCCCCGGAGACACCATCCGTGTCCAGGTCAAGATCCACGAGGGCGAAAAAGAGCGCCTCCAGGCATTCGAGGGCATGGTGATCGCCACCAACAAGGGCCCACAGGGCACCTTCACCGTACGCAAGATGAGCTTCGGTCAGGGCGTCGAGCGAATCTTCCCCTATAACTCCAAGGTCATCGACCGCATCGAGAAGCTGCGTTCCTATGAGGTTCGCCGCTCGAAGCTCTTCTACCTGCGCGGTCTTCGCGGCAAGGCGGCCCGTCTGCACGAGGTTGCCCGCGCCTCCTGATCTTCCACTCATGTCAAAGTACAACAGCCACGAAGATCCTCCTCGTGGCCTTCTTCATGCTGATGCAAACCTACTGGGGTGGCTGCGTTGGAGTGGTAGACGAAGTCTCCGCATTGCCTGGAGTTGTATTAGCCGCATCGGTCGTGGCCGGTCTTGCCCGGATGGTAACGCACGGCTGCTCCGCCTCTATCTGCCCCGGTTGAGCGGGCGGACCTATCTTGCGTATCATCCCCGTTGGGCACGGTGATAGCGGTGCAGTCAGCATATCGGGCGGCAGTGGAGGAGCCTTCTTCATGTTTACGCCGGCTTCCACACCTTCCTGCTTCGATCCAGGCCATACATAGGGGGCCTGCATAGTCATTCCATAGCCAATAGTAGGATACTTCGTCGGCAGTACGAACTCCCGGTCCACAGCCACCCATGCCTTCTGTGCTCGGCTCCCAAGTAGCGTCCTCTCCGATGTCAGCTCGATCGGATGTCCTTCTACCGAGACTCGGAGTGTCGTGTCTTTGAACGCCCCTGCCTGCTCTGTCGCCCCCGGGAATGGACCGGGTGACACAATCGTGGTCCCAAGTCCAGGCACATATACATAGATGAACTTCAGATCGGGAATGTTGAAGTTGATGCGTGCCTTGTTCGTCCATCCATCCACGGTCAAGGTCGCAGATCGGATCAACACAGGGGTCCTCTTGGGCTGTTTCTCCTTCTTCACTTCGATCTTCTTGCCTTTCTCGTCGTACCCCATGTTTTTCTCGGACTGAAAGACCGGTTGGCCGGAGCGATCGAAAACCGGGTGCCCCTTCTTATCACGGATCTGCTGTACGACTGGGTAGAACATCAGGTTCCCGTCCGGATCCACGCGCTGTTTACCCTCTTCATTCAGCATCGGCTTCGGGGGCAGAACTTCCACCGTGTTTGGCCCCGTATAAACATTTTTGGCCTCTTTAGGCGGCTTAGCGCGCTTGTTCTGATTGACTTGCGTCACTGGCGTTGCTTGCATAGCAGGCATGGCAGGCATCACTGGCTTGCCTTGTGTGCCCGGTATGGCCGGCGTCAATGGCGTTGCTTGTGTGGCTGGCGTCACTGGCTTGCCTTGTGTGTTCGGCGTGACCGGTGTGACCGGCGTGACTTGCTTGACCTGCTTTCCCTTCTTGGCCTTCGCCTGTGCAGCGGCAGCAGCTTGCGCCGCAGCCTGTGCCTGTGCAGCGGCCAGCGCCCTAGCCCTAGCTGAAGCCTGCGCATCGGGCTGCGAAGTGGTCGTAGCTGGAGCTGTGGCCGTGCTGTTAGACGTCTGCGCCACCGCGAATACGGCGCCCGTCATCCAACCCAGCGTTACACCTACCACCAGCGACCCAATCGCCTTGCGTATGCAATCGGATGCGTGAACCAGATGTACGCGGACCAGCAAAGCCTTCGCGATGAGCATAGGTAAACTCCTCGACCGGATCATCCTCTACGCGGCCTACTGCTGGCAGGCGTAAAACGAAAAACTCGCGGAGAAATAAGCGAGGCCCACGCTGTGCTACGAGAATACATCAACTTTATCCGTACAAACCATGAATTTTTTCCACTGTTAACAGTAATAAGCTCGTAGCAAGGATGGGTCATATTTCAGCCATGTCCTGTACTCCCACTCCTCGCCCCGCGCACCCCATCTCAGCGGCTGGCGCAAAGCAGCGCATGCTCAAGCTTCTGGTTTGCTCCGGCGCGCACGAACAGGCCTTGCGACGCAAAGGCTTCCGCTCCATCGCAGGCGTGGACGAAGTCGGTCGTGGTGCGCTCTTTGGACCTGTAGTTGCCGCAGCCGTCATCCTGCCAGAACAACTCATCCCGCTCGCCGACGCTGGCCTCAAGGACTCCAAGCAGCTCACACGTCCGCAACGCGAATCGCTCGACCACCTCATCCGCGCCACCGCCCTCTCCCTCGCCATCGCAGAGATCGACGCCGCAACCATCGACCGCGTCAACATCTACCAAGCCACATGCCTTGCCATGCTGTCCGCCGTCCGCGCCCTCACCATCGCGCCAGACCACCTGCTCATCGATGCCATGTGCCTTGATCTCTCATCCTTGCCTCACCCCTGCGCACAGACCCGCCTCCTCTACGGCGACGCGCTTTCACTCTCGATAGCCGCCGCATCGGTCATCGCCAAGGTCCATCGAGATCGCCTCATGTACCAACTCGACGAAGCGCACCCCGGCTACGGCCTTGCCGCGCACAAGGGATACGCCACCGCTCAGCATCGCCGCGCCCTCAACCTGCTCGGCCCCTCCCCACTCCACCGCCTCTCCTTTGCACCGGTCCGCGCTTGCGCCAGCCCCCTCTTTTTAAAGTGATCGCGCAATAGCTCACAGCTCATAACCAACAGCTCATCGATCATCGCCGAACAAAAAACGCTCGCTAGCAATTGCACCGTAACCCCGCATCAAATCATCCAACAAGATGAGCGATCTGCGGTACCCTAAACATATCCATGAGTGAAAAAACTCCCCTCAAACTCCTCTGCGTTACAGCCCATCCCGACGACGAGTGCTTCGGCTTCGGCGGAGCGCTTATGCTTGCCGCCGAGCGAGGTATCGAGACCTCCGTCATCTGCTTCACTGATGGCCAGGCTGCCACCAACCGCGGCACCGCCGCCACCGCCGCCGAGCTGGGCCGCATGCGCCGCGCCGAATTCGCCGCCTCCTGCAAGATCCTCGACGTCACCCACCACGAGGTGCTCGACTATCAGGATGCCCAGCTTGAATTTGTCAATTTCTCCCAGGCTGCGGCCCTGCTCGTCGAGCGCATCCGAGCCTATCGCCCCCAGGTCGTCCTTACCTTCGGAGGCGACGGCGCAGGCAACACCCACGCCGACCACTGTATGGTCTCCTTCTTCACCACCGCTGCCTTCCACTGGGCCGCCGCGGCCAAGCGCTTCCCTGCCCTTGGCCCCATCCACACCGCCCAGCGCCTCTTCTACGCCACATCCAGTTTCTTCTTTCCCGGCCGCCCCTCGCCGCTCCCCGCGCCCTGGACTGTCACCCTCGACGTTAACCGCGTCCAGCATCGCAAGTTCGAGGCCTTCCGTGCTCACACCTCGCAGCTTCCCCTAATGGAGCGCTTCCAGTCCTACTTCGAAAAGCGCGTCGGCCTGGAACACTACGTGCTTGCTGCTACGCCCCACCCGCAGCCAGCCGCCCACGCCACCGACCTCTTCACCGGTCTGTAACTTCTCAAGATCGCGCCCAGATCCGTGGACGAACATACCACGCCTTACCGCATCTGGAACTCAGGCGATCCCATCACCAACGCCGCCATCCGGTTCAGCAGCTCATCGGTACTCGCACTCTGCGCTCCACCCTGCGCCCCCGCCTGTGCAGCCGGCCCGCCCGCATGCGGATTCGCTTGCGCCGTCCACTGCGCAATCTGCTGATGCACCAACTCATTCGTCTTTGCCGACACATCGTCCCCGATCATCGTCGATTCCAGAAGCCTCAGTACGCCATCCGTTCCTATCTGCTTCTCCGCCGGGATCGTCGGCTGTTGTTCGCCCAGCAGTCCTAGTGCTACTACCTTCGCCCCATCGAACCTCTGCTCCGGCAGCCTGTTATACGTCAACTGCACCGCAAAGTTCAGCCGGTCTACCAGCGCATTCGTATTCATCCACTTATCCGCCGTAACGGAGTACCCAGTCGGCGGCAGCGCGTGGTACAACTCCATTCCCATCGCCCGCATCTGGTTCACCAGCGGCTGTGGATTCGTCGGCTCAGTCAGCGTACTGCGATACGCCGAAGTCAGGAACTCCATCGGCGTCTTCACCTTGTTGCGAAAATATTTCTTTGAGTTGAACTCCGGGCTCGCCGCCAGCGTCCGCAGCACCGCCTTGATATCGCCGTCCGTGGCAAGAAACGTCTTTGCCATGCGGTCCACCAGCGCGGGCGGAGGATCGTCCGCCACAAACCGTTGCGCAATCTTCCAACATATAAAATGCGCCGTCTGCGGACTGTGCGCCAGCACCTCCAGAGCGTCCACGCCTTCCTTCATGCCCTCATTGCCCAGCGCATTCGCTGTTGCCATGGCCTTCTGTTCCGCGCCTCCGCCCATCTCCATCCCCATCCCGATCCCATTCATTCCCATCGTCGGCTCGTCATCCAGCGGCGCTGCTGTCTTCGCCGCCACCAGCGCAGTCTTCGCGTTCGTCCCCTGGATCACAAACGGCGGACCATATCCCACCGTATGTCCCATCCACGTCTTCGATCCTGGCTCATGCCTCCGCGCGTCGAACTGGAACCCTCCGCCTTGATACGGCCGGTCCACCGTCCATCCCGTCAATATCGCGGCCAGGTTCGTCACATCCGCCTGCGTGTAACCGCCATCCACCCCCACCGTATGCAACTCCATCACCTCTCGTCCATAGTTCTCATTCAATCCCTTGTTCCCCGGCTTCGACCGCCGGTTCATCGGATTCACTCCATTGGCCAGCGAATCCGGCCCTATACTCTCCCAGTTATCCAGATACACCATCATCGCCGGACTCTGTGCCGTAGCCAGCAACAGGTCGCCGAACTTACCCAGCGCGTTCTTGCGGATCGCATCGCGCTCATAGCTCGTCGTATACCATTGGTCTGCATCCTTGGTGATATCCACGTTGAAGTGGTTGAACCAGAAGTCCGTCATCACCTCCTGCAACTGCCTCTCGCTCAGGATCGCCCGCACCATCTTGGCCTGCGCAAGCTCCTGCCCAATCTGGTAAGACGCGCCCACATTTGCCGCCATCGCCAGAAATATCTCTCGCTCTCGCGGAGTAAAATCCGCCAGCAGTTGCGTCTTCTGGTCGCCATTGACATAGCTGGTAAACGCGATCCGGTCCTCCACCGGCATCTTTGCTAGTGCAGCCATCCGCTGGTTCTTAGGCAGTGCAAACAGCTCTCCCGAAATCTGAGTTGCCGTCGCCTGCCCCTGCGCCTTTTCTGCGGCCAACTCCGCGTCTGTCGGCACAAGTGCAACCGCGTCGTTCGCGTCCGGCTTGCGTTTGTCAGCCTCCTGCTTCAGCTTCGCCTCTAGCACCTCGTACTCCGCAGCCAGCAACGTGTCAGTCGGCATCGGACGCACACCGCTCGCAACTTGTTGCAACGTCACTCGGCTGGGAAACACCGTCAGAGCCTGCTCCGCCGTCATATTCAGTGTGGGAAAATCCGCCAGCCGCCGATCCAACGCGCCATTCGGAATCGCATCCGGGTTCAGTTGCTGTTCGAACCACTTGTCCGTGCCCATGGCCAGCACACGGTCCACATCGTCCGGCCGCGCACCAAAGGTGAAGCGGTTCAGTAGCTGCTCCGCGCGCTCACGCTCCGTCAGCGGGACCAGCACTTCTGCCTTCGTCGCGGCATTCTTTGCACTTGCCGATTTCGCCGTCGCAGTCTTGTTCTGACCCGTAGCAGTCTTTGCCGGCTGCTGCCGCACTATGGGAGCAGCCCCGCTCTGCCCTGTCGTATTCTGCGCCGGCAGAACTGCTATCGACCCCAGAAGCACGGCGTAAGGTATCACTCGCATCCTTCGCATGGCGTCCCCTCTGCTTGCTTAGACCTCAGTTCTGGAGACGAAGTTGCGCATAATTCACGCCCAATCAATCCGCCTCTGGGATGGCCTTGCCAACTGTTGCGCGACTTCGCCATCGTTTCTTCGCGCTCCACGCCACCCGTGCAAGCAACAGTACCGCCAGCACCAGCGTAAACGGCATGGGAGCTTTCACGCCCTTCTTCACCAGCCACCAGTAATGGATGCACCCGGCCGTCGCGGCGATGTAAACCACCGTGTGAACACGCCTCCACGCCTTGCCGCCCATCCAGCGCAGTACAAACGCGGGCGATGTCACAGCCAGCACCAACAACAGTGTCCATGCAAAGATCCCTACCTGAATAAACCGCCGTTTCTTCAAATCATCGAGAATCGTCGGCCACACCGCCTTCCACTGATCCACCACTACTCCGAAATGTCCTGCCTGCACTCCCGCCCACACCGTCGGCAGATCGTAGCCGGAGAAGAGAAAGATATACGTCGCCAGGTGCAACGTCGCATAGAAGAACGCATACAGCCCCAATAGTCTTCTGAACCGGATCAGGTTCCCCAGCTTCGGATGCAGCCTTCGCACCGGCGTCACCGCCAGCGACGTAATCAGCAGGAACAGCGCCCAATATCCGGTCTGGTGTGTGATCCAGTTCACCGGATCTGCCATCAGTCCCAGCTCACCCGAGCGAAACTGCTCCAGCAGCCTCAGCAGGGGCAGCAGGCACACCGCATGCACCAGCACCTTGACCCACGGAATCCAGCGTGTCGGCATCTAGCTCCTAATAGTTCTTCTTCAGGTCCATCCCGCTATACATCCCCGCCACCTGGTCGGCATATCCATTGAAAGGCAGCGTAGGGATCGTCTTGGGAAACGCGCTCAAATCGATCCGCCGCTCATGCGCCTGCGACCATCGCGGATGGTCCACCGACGGGTTCACATTGGAGTAGAACCCATACTCCTCCGGCGCGCTCTCGTTCCACGACGTCTTCGGCTGCTTGTCCGTGAAGACGATCTTCACAATGCTCTTGCCATTCTTGAACCCATACTTCCACGGACTCACCACCCGCACCGGCGCGCCATTCTGGTTGGGCAGCGCCTCGCCATAGCAGCCAAAAGTCAGCAGGCACAGCGGGTTCATCGCCTCATCCATGCGCAACCCCTCGGAGTAGGGCCAGTCCAGCGCACTCGGCTTGTCCGGCATGTCGCTGCTCTTGTCGTCGGAGATGAACTGCACATACTTCGCGCTCGGCAGCGGCTGCGCCCAGCCAATAAACTCGCTCAGCGAGTAGCCGTCCCACGGGATCACCATCGACCACGCCTCCACGCAGCGATGCCGGTACACCCGGCTCTCCAGCGGCCTGTACTTCATCAGCGTGTCGATGTCGATCGTCTGCGGCTTCTTCACCAGCCCCGCCACCTGCACCGTCCATGGCCGCGTGTGCAGCGTATGCGCGTTCCTCGCCGGATCGCTCTTGTCCGTCCCAAACTCATAAAAATTGTTGTAGGTCGTCGTCTTGCTGAAAGGCGTCTGCGCATCCGTCACCGCGTACTTCGACGGCACGGTCGCCAGCTTATCTCCCGCGTGGACAGCTTTAGGATGGATCAGCCCCGGCACCTGGTCCAGCAACACCGCCCCCGTGGCAAGCGTCGCCGCTCCGTAGATAAACTTCCGCCGATTCAGGAACGCCTCCTTCGGCGTTATCTCCGACGAAGCAATTCGCCCTCCCAAACCCCCACCCCTCCGAATCACCATCGCACCACCTCCGTATTACAACCCCACCGCGTCGTCATTCTGAGCGCAGCTCAGAATCTCTGTCGTTGTCTTGCTCTATTACTGTCCCGTTAGCCCTGTTGTTTGTCATTCTGCTGTTCTCGTTTGTCATTCCGTAGCCTATAGCGTCGTCATTCTGGCGCAGCCAGAATCTCCGTCGTTATCTTGCCCTTGCGGCTGCTCGTTTCTTGTTTGTCATTCCGTAGCGCAGCGAAGGAATCTGCTTCTGCTCTTCGTAAACAGATCCAACAGACTACCGCAGATTAGATTGCCCACCGAGACTACGGGGTTCGTCTATCGCAGGTAAATTTGCTGGTCGGTCAGATTGAAGTCCGGGACAATCGACGTTTGCGATAACCCTGTGTTTCGAGAAAGTTTGTAATCTTGAAGCTCTGGTGTGTCCATGATGACCCGCTGGCACGGTGTCAGTTCTCCGATAGTGTGCCGATATGATCGATCACGAAAACATCGACTTGGGCCTTCTGTTTGTCCAGCTTCAAACCTAGTTGCTTTTCCAGAGCACCCGGCAATGGAGGAAGACCGATCTCGTCCGATGTGTCCGGGTTCTCTGAAAGCCCTTCCGGTCCAAAGTCGAGTACCGCATCGTAGTGTCCTTCGAGCCCAGTATGGTCAACTACAGTCAGCGGCATCATCAACGAATCCCCGATCTGCTGCATGGTCACATCCAGCATCTCAAGGCGCCGCTCCCCGATATGGCTCAGTTCGCGATTGAAAACACCACAGCGCGGAGGAACCCCCTTGTACGGCGGGTATGCGTGTGGATACTTGTTCTCATCCATCAGCGTAGAAGGTAGCGTGCAGTCCGCACCTTCCGGATGAGGCTTCAATCCCAAGCCTGACTTTGCCACGTCGAGTTCGTACACCTCACCTTCGCGCTTTTCCAGATGCCCGGCGAACTGGAAGCGCTCTTCCAGCATCGAACGCACCATCTGGCGCACATCGGCACGGTTAGGGTTCCCTTCCGCGCGGGCTTCGACGGCGTAATACTCTTCCTGCGCCCATTTTGGCAGGGCCGATCCCGCTTCACGCTTCAGCGGCAAAGCGCGTAGATCGTATGCGAAATCGATCAGCCAGAGGACCGGCACGTTCCAGGAAAACAGGCCTCCCGGTGGCGGCGCCGCGTTACTCTCTGGGTCGAGAAAGTCCGATCCCTTGATCATGAACTTCTGACCAGGGCGGATAGAGGCCGCGTCAAATGTTAGCTTGCCTGCGCCGTCTGCCACTGGACTTGCAGGAGCAGATGCCGCTGGTTGGCCACTGTTCCCACTTGCCTGCACTTGCGCACCTGTTGGAAGCGCAGAGGCGCATACCACAAACAACACGAACGCAGCAGTTTCGAGGAGAAATCCTTTGAATCTTAAATGAAAGATAACCCTCGATAAAATCATAGTGATGAGTATAGTCCGTTACTACTCAAACAGCCCTAAAGTCACCACCTTCGACAACTTCAGTCACTCACTTCAATTGACGCCCTACCGTACCCCCCGGTTGTCCCTTCGCCGCATTGCGACGACAATGGTCTGCATGAATGTTAACTTCGCCGAGCGCGCCCACAACCACAACTGGAAGCTCGACCCCATCGTCCGCTCGCTGCTCGACACCGACTTCTACAAGCTCCTCATGCTCCAGTTCATCTGGAAGAACTTTCCCTCCGTACCCGTCACCAGCGAGATCGTCAATCGCACCGCACGCGTCCGCCTCGCCGACGAAATCGATGCGCCCTTGCTCATCGCCCAGATGGACCACCTGCGTGGCCTGCGCTTTCGCCGCTCCGAATTAATCTGGCTCGCCGGCAACACCTTTTACGGCACGCGTCACATCTTCGAGCCCGCATTCCTCGCATGGCTGGAGACCGACTTTCGCCTCTCCGATTACACCGTCGCCGAGCAGGACGGCCAGCTCATCCTGCGCTTTAGCGGCCTCTGGACCGAGGTCACCATGTGGGAGGTCTACGCCCTCGCCCTGGTCAGCGAGATGCGCACCCGCGCCGCGCTCGCCCGCCTCAACGAGATGGAACTCGATGTCCTCTACGCCCGCGCCAAAACGCGCCTCTGGGAGAAGATTGAGCGCCTGCGCACCACGCCCGAGGTCAGCATCTCCGAGTTCGGCACTCGCCGCCGCCACAGCTTCCTCTGGCAGGAGTACGTCATCGAGTCTCTGCGCGCTACCCTCGGCCCCAGCCTCGCCGGCTCCTCCAACACCTTCCTCGCCTACAAGCACGACCTCGAAGCCATGGGCACCAACGCGCACGAGCTTCCCATGGCCATGGCCGCGCTCGCCGATGACGATGCCGCCCTCCACTCCTCGCAGTACCGCGTGCTGGAGCTGTGGCAGCAAAGCTACGGCGGCGAGTTGCTTATCCTTCTGCCAGACACCTTCGGCACCACCCAGTTCCTCCAGGGCGCACCCGACTGGGTCGCCGATTGGACCGGCCAGCGCGTCGACTCCAAAGACCCCATCGTTGCTGGCGACGAGTACATCCGCTGGCTACAGGCGCGTGGCCGCGACCCTCGCCGTAAGCGCCTCATCGCTTCGGATGGCCTGGATGTCGAAGAGATTCTCAAGCTGCACAATTACTTCCACGGCCGCATCCGCTTCTCCGCCGGATGGGGCACCCTGCTTACCAACGACTTTCGCGGCTGCCATCCCCGCGGCGAACGCGACTTCGAACCCATCAGCCTGGTCTGCAAATTGATGACCGTCGAAGGCCGCCCCGCCGTCAAGCTCAGCGACAACCCCCGCAAGTCCACCGGCCCCGACTCCGATATCGCCCGATACCGCCGCGTCTTCAACTCCCCCGCCGCCACCCCCACCGAAGTCCTCGTCTAACCACTGCCCTGGTTTGTCATTCCGTAGCGAAGCGGAGGAATCTGCTTCTTGCTGTCAATCGCTATACTTTCTCTATGTGCTCACTAACCCGCACCGCACACTTTTCTGCCGCACTTCTTCTGCTTCCGCTGCTCACCATTCAGCCCGCATTCGGCTGGGGCAGCGACGGCCACATGCTCATCAATCGCCTTGCCGGCGCCGCGCTTCCCGCGGATGTTCCCGCCTTCCTCCGTACGCCTGCAGCCCTCGACGCACTGGAGTACTACGGCCCCGAGCCCGACCGCTGGCGCTCGCCCGCCGAACCGGAACTGAATGCCGCGCAGGCCCCCGAGCACTTTATCGACCTCGAATGGGCAGACCTCGTCGGCCCGTTGCCACGCCGCCGCTACGACTTCATCCGTGCGCTCGCCGCAGCCCAGCCCGCGCATCCCGACATTCCCCTCACTCCGGAGAAGGTCGGCCTGCAGCCCTACGTCACCGACGAAATATTTGAGCGCCTGGAGAGCGCCTTCCGCGACTATCGCGCCCTCGTCGCCGCCAAGCAGGACAGCAAACCCTCCGAAGCGGAGATTGTCTTCCTCGCCGGTTGGCTCGGCCACTACGTCGGCGACGGCTCGCAGCCCATGCACACCACCATCCAGTACAACGGCTGGACCGGTCCCAATCCGCACGGCTACACCACCGAACATCGCATCCACGCGCTCTTCGAGACCGCATTCGTCCACGCCAACGTAAAGCCTGCCGACGTGCAACCGCTCGTCGCCGCCGTAAAGCCCGTCGTTTTGAAGGATGTCTTTGCCGACTACCTCGACTATCTGCGCCACTCCAACAAGCTGGTGGAGCAGACCTATCAGCTGGAGAAGCAGGGCGCGTTTGCCGGCGCGGGAACTCCGCAGGGCAAGGCCTTCGTCGATCAGCAACTCGCCGCCGGGGCCATCGAGCTGCGCGACATGATCTACACCGCGTGGATCAAATCCGCCGCCCCAGTCCCCGCGTACTCGGGAAATTGATGGGACGCTGGGAGCGATAGTCCGGACCTACAAGCGTGTCGTCACAATGGGATACTGGTGCCGTCGTATGCGCGCCTGGATCCGTTCCAGCAGCGCGGTCAGCGCCAGCGCCAGCAGCGGCGCGGCAACCACCGCCATCGCCGTCCACAGCACGAAGGCGTGCCAAACCCACATCCAAAGGTTGTAAGTGAGTGTAAGCGGTGCGCTGCGCGCCGCCAGCAGGAGCGCGCTTGCCGACAGCGGCATCGCCGCCGTGTGAAAGACGCGCGAGCCCAGACGGATGAACGGAACGATCAGCGCCAGTTCCAGCGGGAACATGGCGTGGTTCGCAATCTGGGTTGCCACCACGTTCAGCCGAAAGCGAATCGTCACCGCCAGGCACAGCAGAGTTGTGCTGCCAACCACGGGGTTGATTCCAATCAGCATTCCCGCGGCAATGCTCCAGGCCAGGCTGCGCGGTGTCGCCCCCATGCGCAACAGGGCCAGAATCGGCAGTACGCCGTGGCGATAGAACCAGTTGTGGTGCGCGGGCGAAAGGGAGTGAGGCACACAGACAGGATAAACTGGTCCCATCAACTTCGCAGGATGAAGGTGCTTCTGAAAGGCAGGCCCGGTGTACTTAGTACGCTCTGTGGGAAGAAGCCTGAAGCTGGCCGCGGTCTTTGCTTATGCCACACTACAGTTGCTTATGCAGCGACCGGCGACGCACCGGCAAAGGGCAGAATGGCTGCACCGATTCTGCCTACGGGCCGCTCGCCGCATGGGCCTCGTGATTCGCTACCAGGGCCGGTTCCCCGAGCAAGGCGTCGTCATCTCCAATCACCTTGGCTATCTGGACATCGTCGCCTTCGCGGCTCTCCACCCATGCGCTTTTGTCGGCAAATCGGAGATCCGCAACTGGCCCTTCCTCGGCTGGATCACGGCCATGGGAGGGACGCTCTATGTGCAGCGCGGTCGCGGCGGCTCAGCCGGACGCGCCAAGGCCGCTATGCAATCCGTCTCCGATGCCGGCATTCCACTGGTCTTTTTTCCCGAAGGCACCTGTAGCCTCGGAAACACCGTTCTGCCCTTTCACAGCGGACTGCTAAGCGAGGCAATCGAGGCCTGTCAACCGGTCACAGCCGTCTATGTCCGCTATCGTCTCACTCAAGACAACGGCCCCAATCGATCGCTTGTCGACGTTTGCTTCTGGGATGACACTCCGCTCCTCATTCACATCTTCCGCATGCTCTCTATGCGCGGAATCGTAGTGGAGCTGCGCTTCGCCGAATCCCCCATCGCGTTTTCTCCCGCCGCGAGCCATCGCAAGATTGCCGCCGAAGAGGCGCGCGCCGCTGTCTTACATATGCTCGATGCCGCCGAGTCTGAGTCAGTCACTCGTTAATTGTTTTGTTGGTCTGATCCTTCAGCGCTGGTAAGAACAGAGGTTCATAGGGATGCTGTTCAAGTGGTTGAGTTTTCCTCGGCGCCTACAACGGCGTTGGGAATAGGCAATTTGCATTGAGTCTGAAGTCACGCCCTTTCAAAACCGGAGACATATTCGGAGATTCCCAGGTATTTTCTTGCATTCCATGCAAATTCAGGGGGTAGGCGTGTTCAGTTTTACACATTGGGAATAGTAGGTTTACATAATTCCCGTTATGGAACAGGACACGAGATTGTTACCACTAAAGTTGTATCAATCTGTGGAAAAGTCGTTCCGCAAAGCTGATTCTATACATCAGACCCTCCCAGATATTTATTGGAGGACAGATGCGAACTATCTTGCTTTCCTGAGTCTGGTAAGTATGGATTGCTGGACTTAGTTTGGGGGAATGCAATGCGAGTGCTGGTGGTTGAAGACGATCGCGCCCTGGGTGCATTTCTAAAATCAGGTTTAGAGATGGAGGGTCATCGGGTGGAGTGGGTGGAGGACGGAGAGGCTGCCTTGACGCGATCCGCGATGGATCATCCGGAGCTGGTGTTGCTGGACCTGAGTCTGCCCAAGCTGGATGGCCTGGAGGTTCTGGTAGAGATGCGCGCGCGGAAGGACGACGCATCGGTGCTGGTGTTGACAGGACGCAGCGGACTTGATGTGCAGGTGCAATGCCTGGATATGGGAGCCGACGATTGCCTGCTGAAGCCCTTCAGCTACTTCGAGCTGGCCGCGCGTTGCAGGGCACTGATGCGGCGGCGAGAGCAGTTTGCCAATCCGGTGCTTCGCCATGGCGATCTGGAACTGCACCGGATCAAGCATACAGTCGAACGCGCGGGGCGGGTGATCGATCTGACGGCGAAGGAGTTTGCGTTGTTGGAGTTTCTGATGTTGCATCGTGGCCAATGCATCCCGCGCAGCCAACTGTTGGCCGAAGTGTGGCAGATGCCTAGCAATTCGGCCACCAATGTGGTGGATGTATATATCAACTACCTGCGGCGCAAACTGGAAATTGTCGATCTGCACAATTGCAACGAGGGCTTGATTGAGACGGTCCGCGGAATGGGATACAGACTGGGCGCCTTGCGTTGCGAACCGATGACACGGGTTCCGGTAGAGATACTGCCTGTCTCTGGTGCTGCGTACGCCTAGGACTGCACTCGCTCAGGATAGTAAGCTTCGGGACAAAACAGCGGTCTTCGTTCTCTCCACCTCGTTTCGCTGGATTCCAAGTGAACATAGACAGTGCTGACCGCGATCTGGAGGAATAACGATGATAGTCGAGGGATCGGAGCACAGAGAAGGCGCTCACAAGGGGCTTATATGGGGTACGGACTAGGCAGAGAGTACGCCGGAAGCAAAGCAGCTACGCGGACGGTGGTACTGACCAGTGCGGATGTGGGCCTGCGTACTCGTCTTAGGCGGGAGCTTACGGCGCTACGCTGGGAGGTGCGCGAGGCGGCCGGCGGCGCGGAGGCGATGGCCCTGCTGGAAGAACAAGGAGCGGAGGCGATGGTTCTCGACAGCGTTCTGCCCGATCTGGAGGTGAGTGAATTTGCGGGAGAGATGCGCACACGGCACCCGGTGATGGAGCTGCTGCGAATGGATGGGAACGGGGATGACGCGGGTGCGCGCAGTCCTCGTAGAAACGAGTTGCTGCACGCTTTGCGCCATGCGCAGCAGGATGCCCTTGGCTCGCGCAGCGTGTGCGATAGCGCGACGTGGGCGCTGTGTCCGGTGGCGGGGCCGCAGATCGCCACGGCAGGCCGTCTGGCCCCAGGGGATGACCGCTTGCTCGCCTCGCAGGAGATGGCGGCCTTACTGCGCGGGCGCAACATGGCTATTCCAGAACTGAGCAGACATGCGGTTGAGAGAAAAGAGACCGGAGCAGCAAATGGCAGGTTGGAAGCGGCTGAGCTGAATACTGCCAGTGCAATGACAATTGGACCATCGGTCGATAGACACGAGGCAACCGGGGCCGTACTGGCAGGTTTGCAACAACCGGATCAGGCACCCCTCTTTGAAGAGGAGGGTCTGGAGTTATGGCCGCACGCGAAGCACCTGCCGCTGCCGGACATGGTGGGCGAAAGTAAGCCGATGATGGAGCTGGCGCGACTGATCCGTCTGGTTGCGCCACGCTTGACTACGGTGCTGATCGAGGGAGAGACGGGCACAGGCAAGGAACTGGTGGCCCACGCGGTGCATCAGTTGAGCCCGCGCGCCGGCAAGCCGTTCGTGGTGCTGAACTGCGCGGCCATTCCCGAGTCGCTGTTAGAGGCTGAACTCTTCGGACACACGCGCGGGGCCTTTACCGGCGCTGTGCAGTCGCGCACCGGCAGGATAGAAACGGCCCATGGAGGCACGCTCTTCCTGGACGAGATCGGCGAGATGCCCCTGGCGCTACAGGCCAAAATGTTGCGTTTTCTGGAGTCTGGCGAGTTGCAGCGCGTGGGCAACAACGAGACCGTTCAGGTGGAAGTGCGCGTGATCGCGGCAACCCACGAGCCGTTGCAGCAACGCGCCGACGAGCATGCCTTCCGCCTGGACCTGTATCACCGGCTGGCCGTCTTTCCGGTATCAGTGCCGGCGCTGCGCGAGCGCATGGAAGACGTGCTGCCGCTGGCGGCCTACTTGCTGGTCAAGCTGGGCGAGGAGATGCCGGTGAAGCGTCTGTCGACCGGCGCGGCGGCGAGGCTGATGGAACACCACTGGCCCGGCAATGTGCGCGAGCTGGCCCATGTGCTGGAGCGGGCAACCATTCTGGCGGAAGACCGACGGGAGATCGCGCGCGACGATATCCGATTCTAAGAAGACCGGCATGCACGAGACTTAACGCGGATTGCATCGAGATAGGCATTGAAGCACCAAGCCTTTTCCTTCTACTTCGTTTATCCTGTCCCCATGACTGACAAGCCCACATTCTCCTGGCAAGGCAAACGCGTCTTCCTGACCGGCCACACCGGATTCAAGGGTGGGTGGCTGGCCCTGTGGCTGAGCAAACTGGGCGCGGAGGTGCGCGGCTACGCACTCGACCCCGCGACCGATCCCAACCTATTCACGGTGGCCCGTGTGGGATCTGTGGTGGACGACGTGCGCGGCGACATCTGCAACGCCGCCACACTGGAGGCTGCGATGCGCGACTTTGCACCGGAGGTTGTCTTCCATCTAGCCGCGCAGCCGCTGGTACGCCTCTCCTACGACGATCCCGTCGGTACTTATGAGACGAACGTAATCGGCACGGCGCGGGTTCTGGATTGCATCCGCCGCACACCCTCGGTGCGAGCCGTCGTCTGCGTCACCAGCGACAAGTGCTATGAGAACAAGGAGTGGACGTGGGGCTATCGCGAGAGCGATCCTTTAGGCGGCTACGATCCCTACTCCAGCTCCAAGGCGTGCGCGGAGATTGTGACGGCGGCCTATCGCCAGTCCTTCTTCCCTGTTGCAAAGCTGGGTCAGCCCGGCGGACACTCGACCGCCGTAGCCAGTGCGCGCGCCGGAAACGTGATCGGGGGGGGCGACTGGTCCACAGACCGTCTGATTCCAGACCTTATACGAGGCTTCCTCGCCGGTGAGCCTGTACACATCCGCAGGCCGCAGGCCATCCGACCTTGGCAACACGTCCTGGAACCGTTGCACGGCTACGTCCTCCTGGCCGAGCAACTGCTGGCGGCGAAGCGTGATGAGGCTGTACAGTTCGCCTCGGCGTACAACTTCGGGCCGTCGGACGACGACGCGCGCCCGGTGTCCTGGATCGCCGAGATGATGACAAGCCTGTGGGGCGATGGAGCTAAGTGGGTTCTCGATCCCGACCCCGGTGTGCATGAGGCTGGCTATCTGAAGCTGGACGCCAGTCGCGCGCGCGACGGCCTGGGCTGGACGCCGCGCATGCGCCTGGAGACCGCGATCGAGTGGATCGTAGAGTGGACGCGAGCATGGCAGGCCGGCGGCGACATGCATGCCTTCACCCTGAGCCAGATTGAAGCCTACGAATCGCTTCTGCATGGATGATCGGCAACCGGCGCCGTGTTCCCCATTCATCGCAGATTCACTGTTATGCGATGGAATACATTGACATAAGCAACCAACAGCAACCTGCACGAAGCATATATACAAACCATCCGAGACCTGCGATGACCTCGACTGAAATCCTCCACCGAAGCCTGTTGACACTGCTGGCCGCCTGCACTCTCACCGTGCAGGTTGCTCTCGTTGCGCAGTCGCCTGTCCCGAGCCAGACCGCAGTAGCCGCTCACCCCACGGTTTCCGCGCTCTTTCTCTCCGACATTCACCTGGACCCTTTCGCCGATCCGGCCAAGGTTGCAAAACTGAATGCCTCGCCCGCAGCCGATTGGCCTGCGATTCTGTCGGCGCCCGCGTCACCCGCGCAGGCGAAGGACTTCGCCACGCTGCAAGCTGCCTGTCCCACTAAAGGCATCGACACACCGTGGGTTCTATGGCAGTCGAGCCTGACTGCGATCCACGGAGATGCATCGCAGGTGCGGTTCGTCACGGTGAGCGGCGACCTGCTGGCCCACTCCTTCGACTGCAAGTACAAGAGGCTGGTGCCCACAACCAAGCCTGGCGACTACGTCGCCTTCACGGAAAAGACCGTCCGCACGATTGTCACTACTCTGCGCGCGACACTGCCCGGTGTTCCTGTTTATATAGCGATGGGCAACAACGACTCCGGCTGCGGCGACTATGCACTGGACGCCTCGCACGACGCCTTCCTGGGGATGGTTGCCAAGGTTGTGGCAGAAGCGCTTCCAGCTGTAGACCGTACCACGGTTCTGCGCGACTTCGCGACGGGAGGAAGCTACAACGTACCTCTGGCCGGCGTTGCGCATACTCGTCTGCTGGTGCTGGACGATCTCTTCCTCTCCGGCAAGTACACCACCTGCTCCGGTAAGTCCGATCCTGCACCGGCAGCCGCACAAGTGGAATGGCTCACCAAGCAGCTTACCCTCGCCCGCCAGCAACACGAGCAGGTCTGGGTGATGGGCCACATCCCACCCGGCGTCGATGTCTATGCTTCCGTGAAAAAAGGTGCCAATGTGTGCGCCGGGGCAGCGCCACAGATGTTTCTCCCCTCCTCAGCCCTCAGTAACCTCCTCGCACTCAACGCCGACATTATCCGCCTGGCAATCTTCGGCCACACCCACGCCGACGAAATGCGCCTGCTGACGCCCAGTCCTGAGCTTATGCAGGATGCTGCGACCCACAGCGTGCCGCTGAAGATTGTTGCGTCGATCACTCCGATCAACGGCAACCGGCCAAGCTTCACACTGGCATCGATCGACCCTGCGAGCGCGACGCTGGTCGACTACAGCGTCTTCATGGCCACCAACTCAACCGGCGTGGGAACCACCTGGTCGAAAGAGTACACCTACTCGGCCACCTACCACATGAAAGCCTACGACTCGGCCGCGCTGACGCAGCTGATCCCCGCGCTGCAAGCCGACCACGCCGTAAAGACGGCGGCCACTCAGGAATACCTGCACAACTACTTCCCAGGCACACAATCCATTGCACTCCAGCTCGTGTGGCCGCAGTACGCCTGCTCGCTGGACCACTTTTCCGCCGCGGATTTCAGCACCTGCGCGTGTGCCGCGACCAAGTAGGCCACACTAAATTCGCACATTGCCCTCCGATTGCAGAGCGCATCAGGCAGCCTCGACCACCCTTGTAAGCAAGTGATACGATTTTCCCGATCGAATAAATTCATTTCACAATTCAAGTTCACCTCACAGCATAAGGATTACTCATGCGCAGCTTGTCCGGCTCTCTTCTCGTTCTCATCCTCACAATTAACGTCGCTCAAGCGCAGAGTGCGCCACCGGCGGCGTCAGCAGCAGTGCGACGCCAACCTCCGGCTGCGCAGGCGCAGCAACCGACTTATCCCATCCCGCCGGCGCTGAAGGGGAATGTTACCTATGCCTGCGGCGCTGCCAAGAAGGGCGGTATATCACTGAGCGAGAGCAGCGTCTACTCCGAGAGCACCGCGGGCTGGGACCTTAAGACCGCACCCAAGATCGCAAACGGTGTCTGCTCGTCCGACAAACCTTACTTCTTTTCCATTGCAGTGCCGGAGGGCAACTACCGCGTGGATATGATGCTGGGCGGCACCGTGGACTCGGTGGTCACGGTGCGAGCTGAGGCGCGCCGCCTGATGCTGGAAAAAATTGCCGTCAAGGCAAACGCTGGTGTTCTCAAACGCTTTGACGTGAACGTGCGCGTTGCGGAGTTCACCAATCCGGATGGAACACCCAACAAAGTCCGCCTGAAGCCGCGCGAGTACGGCAACCTGAACTGGGACAATAAGTTGACCTTGGAGTTTAACGGCACTAACCCCAGCTTCCGCGCTATTACGATTACACCCATAGTCGAGCCACGTGTCGATACCGTTGTGTACCTGGCAGGCGACTCCACCATGGTGGACCAGGACAGCACTCCGTGGGCCTCATGGGGACAACAGTTACCGCGCTTCTTCCTGCCTGGTGTGGTGATCGCCAACAACGCCGAGTCCGGCGAGACCTCCGCGTCGTTCCTGAGCGAACAACGCTTCGCTAAGGTGATGTCGGTAATCAAGGCGGGCGACTACTTCTTCATGCAGTTCAACCACAACGATCAGAAGCCGGGCGCGGTGACGCTAGAGCGGTACAAACAGATCCTGACCGACTTCGCAGCCCAGGTACGCTCCAAGGGGGCCATTCCTGTGATCGTGACCGCGCAGCACCGCAGGAGCTTCGACGACACTGGCCACATCACCAACTCACTGGGGGATTATCCTCAGGCCGCGCGCGATGTGGCTGCCGCCAACAAGATTCCGCTGATCGACCTGACCGCGATGAGCAAGGTCCTGTTCGAGGCCATGGGCCCCGAAGGCAGCAAGAACGCCTTTATGTACTACCCCGCCAACACCTTCCCCGGACAAACCAACACCTACGCCGACAACACGCATTTCAACAGCTACGGCGCGTATGAACTGGCACGCTGTATTGTGAAAGGCATCCGCGAGGACAAGTTGACGTTCTCCCCGCTGATCGATCCCGATGTACCGGAGTTCGATCCCGCGAAACCAGACCCGTTCGCCACGTTCTCACTGCCCAATACTCCATTGATGCGCGACGAAGATGTGACCAAGATTCCGCAGACCTAGCGCATATCGCGGTTGAATGCGCGTTGGACCACGAATGCGCGTTGATAATGACTATCGCAGCCGCCAGGATTGTCGCACCAATGTGCATGACGCACACCCGCTCGACCGAACTGAGCGAGAGGTGCTACGATTCCTCCGGTTGAAACAGATTCAATCCACGACACAAGGAAAAACCATGCGTAGCTTCCCCGCCTCTCTTCTCGCACTTGCCGTCGCCCTCACAGCCCCCCCCCTTGCCCAAGCCCAAACTGTTCCGCCGGCAGCTCCTGGCGCTCCAAACGCGCAGGCAGTACCGGGAGTTCCGGGTACTCCGAGCGCACCGGGAGGACGGGGCGGGGCACGGCCTCCAACTCAAACACAGCCCACATATCCTGTTCCACCGGCGCTTACAGGCCCCGTGACCTTGTCCTGCGGAGCTAAGAAGAAGGGCTCGACTACCCTGAGTGCAAGCAGCGTGTACTCCGACAGCGCTGCGGGATGGGACCTAAAGACCGCGCCGACGGTGGAGAAAGGGAGCTGCACTTCGGATAAGCCTTTCTATTTTTCCATTCCGGTTCCTGAGGGCAACTACCGTGTGACAGTAGCGTTTGGCGGTCCTGTCGACTCCGTCAACTATGTGCGTTCCGAGGTGCGCAGGTTGCAGTTGGAAAAGATTTCCGTGAAGGCCAAGGGTAGCGTTACAAAATCCTTCGACGTGAACGTGCGCGTGGCGGAGTTCAAGAATCCAGACGGGACACCCAACAAGGTCCGCCTGAAGCCGCGCGAGTACGGCATCCCAAACTGGGACAATAAACTCACTCTGGAATTCAACGGCACCAACCCGAGCTTCCACTCCATCACCATAACGCCGCTGGTGGGTGCGCTGGCGGAGCCTGTTGTGTATCTGGGCGGCGACTCGACGATGGTGGACCAGGACGGTACTACTTGGTCGGGCTGGGGACAGCCGCTGCCGCGCTTCTTCCTGCCCGGCGTGGTGGTTGCGAACAACGCCGAATCTGGCGAATCTTCCACGTCGTTCCAGGGCGAGCAGCGATTTCCCAAGATTATGTCTACGATCAAGCCAGGCGACTACTTCATCTTTCAGTTTGCGCATAACGACCAGACGATCAATGCGCGCACCAATGAGCCAGCCGTTCCGATCGACCGCTACAAACAGGTGATGACGGAATTCGTGAACCAGGTACGGGCCAAGGGAGCCACACCCATCATCGTTACCGCGCAGGAGCGCAGGACCTTCGACGCAAATGGACACATCACCAACTCGTTGGGTGACTATCCGCAGGCCTCTCGTGACGTGGCCGCGGCCACCCACACCGCGCTGATCGACTTGACCGCCATGAGCACGACGATGTTCGAGGCCATGGGACCGGATACGGCTCTACTTGCCTTCCATGCGCCGGATACGACCCACTTCAGCAACTACGGCGGGTATGAACTAGCACGCTGCGTGGTGCTTGGTATCATCCAGAACAAACTTCCATTGGCCAAGTTCGTCGATCCGGCTTACGCCAAGTTCGACCCCGCAAAGTTCGATCCAGCCGCTACCTTCTACCTGCCCATGAGCCCGGAACCGCCCAGGGGAGAGGGAGCTATGGCGCCGCCCGCGAACGCAGCGCCGACGGCGCCGCCCACCCTACCGGCTCCGTAACCATAGAGCACCTTCGCAACTTTGTGCACGCCGCCAACGTATGTAAGGCACAGGCGTGTTCGACCACCTAGCGTAGCAGGTGCTACGATTCCCGAGACTCCGAAATATACCTACAACAGAAGGAATGATTATGCGCAGCATCACTAGCTCACTCCTCGCCATTGCCCTTACGGCCACTATGGCCCACGCCCAGAGTGCGCCACCAACCGCACCGACAGCCCCAGTCGCGCCAGGAGCAGCAGCGCCAGTAGCTCCCGGAGCACCAGGAGCAGCACGCGCGACACGACCGCCGACCTTTTCTTCGGCGCCGCAGCCCGTGTTTCCCATTCCACCGGCGTTGACCAAGCCGGTGACGTTCAACTGCGGAGCGGCGAAGAAAGGCGCGACGGCTTTGACCGCGAGCAGCATCTACAGCGAGAGCGCAGCGGGCTGGGACATCAAGACCACACCCATGGTGGAGGGCGGAATCTGCTCGTCCGATAAGCCTTTCTACTTCTCAATGGCGCTGCCCGAGGGCAACTACCGCGTCACAGTCGCGTTCGGCGGCAATGAAGAGTCGAACATTACGGTCCGCACAGAAGCGCGCCGCCTGACGCTGGAAGGGGTTGCGGTGAAGGCCAAGGCCACGGTCACAAAATCCTTTGACGTGAACACGCGGGTTGCGGAGTTCAACAACCCGGACGGGACCCCCAACAAAGTCCGCCTGAAAAGCCGTGAGTACGGCAACCTGAACTGGGACAACAAACTCACCGTCGAGTTTGACGGAACCAATCCCAGCTTCCGCTCCATCGAAATTACGCCACTGGTGGGCGCGAAGGCCGAGCCGGTTGTGTATCTGGCGGGCGACTCCACCATGGTGGACCAGGACATAGATCCGGCCGCATCCTGGGGGCAGCAGCTTCCCCGCTTCTTCCTGCCTGGAATCGTAATTGCCAACGAAGCCGAATCCGGTGAGACCTCCGCTTCGTTCCAGGGCGAGCTACGATTTGCCAAGGTGATGTCCATCATCAAGCCGGGTGACTACTTCTTCATGCAGTTCAACCACAACGACCAGAAGGCCGGCGCGGTAACGCTGGAACGGTATAAAGAGATTTTGACCAGCTTTGCGGCACAGGTACGGGCCAAGGGAGCGACGCCGGTGATTGTGACCGCGCAACATCGCAGGACCTTCGACGCAAGCGGCCATGTAACCAACTCACTAGCGGACTACCCGCAGGCAGCGCGCGATGTGGCTGCGGCCAACAATATTGCGCTGGTCGACCTGACCGCGATGAGCAAGGTGCTGTATGAAGCGGAGGGCCCGGAGGGAGCAAAGCACCTGTTCAACGGAACCGACATCACCCACTTCAACAACTACGGCGCGTACGAGCTGGCACGATGCGTTGTGCACGGCATCCGCGAAGCCAAGCTGCCCATCGCGAAGTTCCTCGATCCTACGGTGCCGGACTTCGATCCAGCGAAGCCAGATCCGTTCGACACGTTCAAACTTCCCAATTCGCCCAACGGAAGGCGTCCTGGCGGCCCGCCAATCCCGGTCGACGACCAACTGTAGATACTGAATGCGAGTTACGAAAGGCCCACCATGCGCGGACTGCGATGTGGGCTTCTTCGTGCAGTAGACACATTATTTCCGCTGTGCCAGTTCCCTGCTGGATGCACTTAGCTTTGGGATTCCTTGCTGACCAGCCCGCGATACAGTTCGGCGGTCTGCGCCGCGATGGCCTGCCAGGAGAATGTCTCTTCCACCCGCTTGCGTCCTGCTGCGCCAAACTTAGCGCACAACGCTGGGTCGGCCATCAACCGGGCAATGGGATCTGCCAGATCGCGGGCGAAGCAGGCGGCATCCAGCGGGAATCCTGTTACCGGGTCGGTGTCAAAGGGCACCAGGTATCCGGTGTCGCCATCGACCACCACCTCAGGAATGCCACCCACAGCGCTGGCTACCACGGGTGCGCTGCAGGCCATGGCTTCGAGGTTGATGATGCCGAAGGGCTCGTAGACCGAGGGGCAGCAGAAGACGCGGCAGTTGGAGTAGAGCTGGATGGCCTCGGCACGGGTGACCATCTTCTCGATCCATACGATACTGCCCCCGGCGGTACGCGCCGCCTCCACGCCCGCGCGCATCTCGGTGGCAATCTCCGGCGTATCGGGCGCGCCCGCGCAGAGTACCACCTGCATTCCTGCGGGCAGATGCTTCACTGCGTCCACCAGATGCACGACCCCTTTCTGTCGCGTGATGCGACCGACGAAGAGAACGTAAGGCGATGCGGGATCGACGCCGTACTTCAGCAGTGCGTCCGTAGCCGTGGTCTTACGATACTCAGCCACGTCGATGCCGTTGTAGATGACATGCACGCGGGTCGCGTCCACCTGGGGATAGGCGCGCAGGATGTCGTCCCGAGTGCCACGCGAAACGGCGATGATGGCGTCGGCGTCGAGGATGGCGGTGCGCTCCATCCATGAGCTCATCGCATAGCCCGAACCAAGCTGCTCGGCCTTCCAGGCGCGTAGTGGCTCCAGCGAGTGGGTGGTCAGAACAAAGGGAATCCCGTAAAGTTTTTTTGCAAGAAAACCCGACATGGCCGCATACCAGGTGTGGGTATGCACTATGTCGATCTGCGCGAGGTCCTTCATCTGCGTCAGATTCAAGGCCAGAGCATCGACGGCGGTTTTGAACTTAGCGTCGCAGCCTGCGGTGATCTCCGGCGGCGGCTGATCGCCGCGCACGTGGAGATTTCCCTGGTCGAGAACCTGCGTACCCCAGCAATGCACCTCGACCACGATCAGGCGGGCGAGCTCGCGGCTTAGGTACTCCACATGTACACCCGCGCCGCCATATACCTCTGGAGGAAACTCCCGTGTCATCAAGCCAACCCGCATCGCGCTCCCCACCTCCTAAATTCAGGATTCCTCGCAACAGGATACGCCTTGAAACTGCGGCCAACATGAACTATCGTGATTGATCGGCCCAGTCCGCGACAAAACCACCCGCAGTCAGCAATAATAGGTGCGCCGAAACTCACAACTCGCGGCGACCGTCTCACCATGCAAGCCCGCCGCACAGGAATCGACGATTGCACCCGAGATACTGCCAACCACCAGCTTGGAGAACCCCATGAACCAGCCCCTTCGTACACACTCCCTCCGCACGCTTCTCGCCACCCTGCTGTTCTGCACCGTACTCGCGCTCGTGCTCGCTCCGGCGCACGGCGCCCAGACGGCGGCAAAGCCCGCTGCCGCGCCGAAGCCCATGGCATCCTCCGCGCCGAAGCCCGCTGTAGCCGCCGCATCGACGGCCACACCCTCGCTTGCGGCCATACATGCCGCCTTTGCCAATCCGCCAAGCCAGACGCGTCCGATGGTTCGCTGGTGGTGGTTTGGCCCCGCTGTGGTCAAGCCTGAGATTTTGCGCGAGCTAGAACAGATGAAGGCCGACGGCATTCAGGGCGCGGAGATGGCCTTCGAATATGCCGAGGTGCTGGACGATCCCGCGAAAGGACTGAAGAACCTTCCCTTCCTGTCGCCTGAGATGTTGGACGACGTGACCTACGCCCAGGCAGAGGGACGCAAGCTGGGGCTGCGCATCGATCTCACGCTCTGCTCCGGCTGGCCCTACGGTGGCCCCAACACCCCACTCTCCGAGGCCATCACAGACATCCGTGTAACCCAGGTTCCTGTGCCCGCAGGCGCTACTTCGGTCGCAATGCCCACTCTGCGAGAGGGCGAATCGCTCATTGCAGCCGACATCGCCGATGTAGTGGCAAGCACGCCAGTGCTTGCGCCCGCTCCAGATCCAGCGGCGGGTGGAGCGTTTGCAGGGCGCGGCGGACGCGGCGGACGTGGCGGCCCTACGGCCGTCGCGTTTGATGCAGCCACCGCCAAGCCAATCACTGTCTCCGGCAACACAGCCGCGCTGACGCTCTCCAACAAGCCGCGTACAGCGCTATTCTTTATCCAGAGCCATCCCAGGATGCAGGTGAAGCGCGCCGCCGTGGGGGCCGAGGGCTTAGTGCTGGATCACTACTCGCACGAGGCTGTTTCGCACTATCTGCAGAAGGTGGGCACGCCGCTGATCGGTGCGTTCGGTTCGACGCCGCCGTACGCCATCTTCTCCGACTCGCTGGAGGCGGGCGGTTCCGACTGGACCCCCAATATGCCGGCCGAATTTCTAAAGCGCCGTGGCTATGACCTGATTCCCCACCTTCCGGAGCTGGCCGCCGGAGGCAGCGTTGCCGCCGACACGGTGCGCCACGACTACGGCGAGACGCTGACCGACCTGGTGAACGAGAACTACCTGACACAGCTCACCAACTTCGCCGTTGCCCATCACACCAAGTTCCGCTCGCAGAGCTACGGTGAACCCGCGGTGGACTTCTCCAGCCAGGTACTGGCCTCACTGGCCGAGGGCGAGGGCCCGCAGTGGCGCGCCTTCTCCACGCTGCGCTGGGCCACCTCCGCCAACCACGTCTACAACCGCGTTGTCAGCTCCGGCGAGACCTTCACCTGGCTGCACTCGCCGGTGTTCCGCGCCGTCCCGCTGGACATGAAGGCCGAGGCCGACATCGACTTCATCATGGGCGAGAACCAGATATTCTGCCACGGCTGGCCTTACTCTGCGCCAGACGGCGAAGTGCCGGAACCGGGCTGGAGCCTGTATGCCGCTGCGTCGTTCAATAACCACAACCCCTGGCACCCGGTGATGCCCGCCGTGACCGCCTACATCGGGCGCATGAGCTATCTGCTGCAGCAGGGCAAGCCCGCCAACCAGGTCGCCGTCCTGATGCCCACCGACGATGCATGGGCCACCTTTGCGCCGGGGCGCGCCTCGGTGACCGCGGACATGGGTCGCTATGTGACTCAGGAGCTGATGTCCACCATCCTCTCCGCCGGGTATAACGTCGACTTCATTGACGCCAAGGCCATCAACAAGGTCGGCGTCGGCACCCACGAAATTCTGATCCTACCAAGCACCGAGCGCATTCCGGTGGAGACGCTGAAGAAGATCGCATCCTACGTTGCAGGCGGAGGCAAGGCAATTGCGTTTGGCCATCTACCCACGCTTACCCCCGAAGGCAAGCCGTTGGGCGATGCAGGCGCGGACACCTCTGAGATCGCGCTAATCCCAGATGTAGCCAGCCTCACACAGGCACTGCACAACATGGCCAAGCCTGACTTCCAGGTCAGCGCCACCGACGATGCTACGCTCACTCATCTCGGCTTCATCCGCCGCAAGCTTCCCAACGCCGATATCTACTTAGTGGTCAACACATCGAACCAGCCTATCGACACTTCCGCAACCTTCGCCACGACCCATAAGTTTGCTGAAGAGTGGGACGTCGACACCGCAGCCTCCTCTGCCGCCTCAGCATCCGCTCAGACCATCCACCTGGACGCCTATGGATCGCGCGTATTCGTCTTCAGCGATACGCGTTCCACAGCCAAAGCCCCTTTAGTGCCATCGCACCAGTTGGCCGACCTGAGCAACGACTGGAAGGTCCGCTTCGTGGGCCTCAACAAGAACGTCGACGAAACGACCCCAACCGACTGGATTGCCGATCCATCGACGATTCACTACTCCGGCGAAGGCGTCTACACGCGGGACTTTACCCTGGCCGCCGCACCCTCCGGCTCGGTCTTCCTACAGCTTGACGGAGGCAAGGCGGAGCCTATCCCTGCTCGCGCCGCGCACATTGCCGCCTATTATGACCCTCCCATTCAGGCGGCCGGACTGGTCATCATCAACGGAAAATCGGCGGGAGCGCTGTGGCATCCACCCTACCGGCTGGACGTCTCAAAACTGCTCAAGCCCGGCGTTAATCACATCGAGATCGATGTCTATAACACCGCGCTCAACGCGTGGTCGGCGCTGCCGCCGCACGACTACGCACCGCTGATCGCCAAGTACGGCGATAAGTTCCAGATGCAGGACCTGAACCTGGTCGCCCCCGTCTCCTCCGGCCTGCTCGGTCCCATCCACCTGGTCAGTGCGGAGAGATAATAAGCGCAACCACAGAGGCACCTCTGGAAGTGCCACAATACGCGCAGACCGAAAGATGATGCGCAAGCCAAAACTCGGTCAGCACTTCCTCATAGACGAGGTCGCTCAACAGGCCATTGTTGACGCGCTCGGGGACGTCTCCGCGCGCACGTTGATCGAGATTGGCCCGGGACATGGGGTTATCACAACAAACCTTGCCGCGAGCTGCCGGCGGCTGATCGCTATCGAGATCGATGCTGCGCTTGCCGCCGAGCTGCGCTTCCGTATGCGCGAGCAGGCCCACGTCGAAATCGTGGAATCCGACATTCTCGAAGTGGACCTCGCAGCGCACATCCGGCCGGGCGAGAACGCCGATGTGGTGGGCAATCTGCCGTACTACATTACCTCGCCAATCCTGATGCAACTGTTTGCGGCGGGGGCAGGCGGTCTACTAGCGCGCGCCGTTCTGATGATGCAGCGAGAGCTGGCCGACCGACTGAGCGCCTCACCCGGTTGCCGCGAGTACGGCCTACTGTCGGCAACTACGCAGATGAACGCGCGCGTGGAGACGCTGTTCCACCTGCCGCCTACGGCCTTCTCGCCACCACCCGACGTATACTCCACCGTGCTACGGCTGGAGTTTGCACCACGCTTCCGCGATCTGGGGGTGGGCGCCGCGGGCTTCGACACGTTTCTACGCGCCTGCTTTGCTCACAAGCGCAAGACGCTGGCCAACAATCTGCGTTCGGCCGGATTTGCGGGTGTGCCGATTTATTCAGCGGAGGATCTGCGCGCCGCGTGGCCAGCCGAAATTCCACCCTTGGCCCGTGCCGAGTCGCTGGCTCTGGAGCCGTTGGCCGCGCTATACCGCGCACTGGCCACACTCCATCCTCGCGCAGAATAGGCGCTACTGCTCGGTTTGGTGCGATTGTGTAGGAACCAGCGTGAGCAGAGCGCTTGCTCGAGTGCGCACCCGTTGCATAACCTCGGGGTCACCGGCAAGTGAGCTTAAGGTCTCTGCGATGGTTTGCAGTTCGATGGCATGTCCGTCGGCTACCTCGCGGCTGAAAGATACCAGCTCGGCGTCCAGACCAAGCCGGTCGTAGCGATGCAGGTAGTCCAGTTTTCGCCCCTCGTCCAATGTTTCCGCAATGTTTTGGAAGATACCGGTGATGGCCTGAACGTCCTTGTTATCGGTGTAGTTGTAGGTACAGGAGTTGCGAACATCAGGCAGGTGGATATAGATGAGCGTCTTTTTGCCGGTATCGGCAATGTTCTTCGCCATGGAGGCACAGGGAATAGTGAATTGGTTCAGACTGCGAGCAAGGGCGTAGATCTTTGTGACGGTACCGGGAGAAACATAAAACCTCTTTGAATCAAATGGCAGAGGAGATGGTGGAGTATCGGAATTGTCAACGCTGAAGGGTAACTCCTCGCCACCATACGAACCCAAACCATTCTCCGAGATCTCTAGGTGATAACGCGGCACCTGCAGGCCGGGACGCTCAAAGCTGAACATCACTTCGCCACGCGCTATAGACTTATCATCCAGTACAGCCCCAACTGCCGAGGGCGTGGGCGTCGACGGCTGCGCATGGAGATAAGCAGGAGGGGAAGCCGCCAACTGCGTGACGAGCAGGGCGGTCATCAAACCTAAACGAGCATGGTTCACCGGTTGTCTCCTTGCAACAGCAGAGTCTGCGCGGTGTGGATGTGGCAGATGGCGATAGCCAGCGCGTCGGCAGCGTCGGGCGACTCGGGCGGGCCGTCGAGGGCAAGTAGACGGGTAACCATGAACTGCACTTGTTCTTTTGCGGCGAGGCCGTAGCCGGTGACCGAGGACTTAATGGAGAGCGGCGCGTACTCCGCAACCGTAAGGCCGCATGTTGCTGCAGCCAGCATGGCGACTCCGCGTACCTGACCCAGCTTGAGTGCGGACTTGACATTGGCCGAGAAGAATACATCCTCAATAGCCACGCAGTCTGGCGCATGCAACATCATCAACGCAGTCAGCTCCCGGTAGACCTGTGCCAGGCGCAGTGGCGTTTTTTCTTTTTTGTTGAGTCGAATGGTACCAGCGGCGACGTAAATCAGTCGTGGCTCGCGCGCGGTGTGATGCATCTCCACCACGCCGTAGCCGGTGTACTCCGTCCCGCAGTCAACGCCAAAAACCCGCATCGGAGAAGTCTATCTTAGTGGGATACCGGGATGCGAATACTGCAAACAGTCTATGATTATTTCGCTTATTTATTCATCCGACCCATAATGATGTCGATGAAAAAAACCTCAATAATCCAAAAGGCCAGGGACAGCAAAGCAAACACATGGAACGAATGCCATGGAATGATCTTCAAGGCCAAAAGAACTACATACGATATGTAAATAATCTTGGTAGGTGAGAATATCGAGGCAGATAACTTCTTAACTTCTTCCATCATTCCCTCCATCATAAACTTGACGACATGCCCGCTGACCGCATGACATATACGGGATATGTCATTATCCCCCAACCTACCGTCTATTTTTAGAATCCTGAGCGCGGGAACTTACTTAGATACCTACTGAATACAAGTAGTTACTGGAGCAATCTTTGGCTTCTAGTGCACTTACTACTTCGAGATACCGTCCAGCGGAGAGCTGGCGGTGGCATAGAGGCGCCGCGCCATGCGTCCAGCGAGAAAAGCCTGACGCCCGGCAAGGACGCCGTACTGCATGGCCTCGGCCATCAGAATGGGGTCCTGCGCGGCAGCTATAGCGGTGTTCATCAGTACCCCGTCGAAGCCAAGCTCCATGGCGATGGTGGCGTCGGAAGCAGTGCCCACACCGGCATCCACGATCAGCGGCACCTCGGTTATAAGCTCTCGCAAAATGCGCAGGTTGGTGGTGTTCTGTAGTCCGAGTCCACTTCCGATGGGAGCGCCAAGCGGCATCACCGCAGCCGCACCCGCATCGATCAGACGCCGTGCAAAGACGATGTCGTCGGAGGTGTAGGGCAGCACGGTGAAGCCCTCCTTGACCAGCACGCGCGTGGCCTCTAGCGTGGCCTGAATGTCGGGGTAGAGCGTGGCCTTGTCGCCGATCACCTCGATCTTCACCCAGTCGGAGAGGCCGACCTCGCGCCCGAGGCGCGCCGCGCGGATGGCCTCGTCGGCAGTGAAACAGCCGGCGGTGTTGGGCAGCAGAAAGAAGCGCTTGGGATCGATGAAGTCGAGCAGTGACTCGCTGCTGCGGTCGAGGTTCACGCGGCGCACGGCGACGGTGACCATCTCCGCGCCAGAGGCCTCGATGGCGGCCTTAGTCTGCGGGCCGTCCTTGTACTTCCCTGTTCCAACGATGAGACGAGACTTGAACGAGCGACCTGCGATAACGAGAGGTTCCATGGTCACAGTTTACAGTTGCAAGTTGCAGGTTGTCAGTTGCAGGCAGAAACACAAAGCCCGCACTGATAGGCGCGGGCTCTGCGGCGGTGAGCTGTTGAGATTGACCTGAAGCGTCCTTGCCCGGACGGCCTTCGGCGCAGGATTGCTGAATCGCCGAACTACATGCACAGCCAAGAGCAGGACGCTCTAAGCCTCAGTCACCTCACGTAACGTTGTACAACTGTTGCAATCAATTTTCATAGGCTGGACCATCCTCCTTTCCCGTGTAGAGGCAGCCTACGCGACTGGGCCGGGATGGTCAAGCTGGTATGTTCGACTGGCGCTACTTGAGATAAGCGCGGACGAGGTCAATGAGGTCCTCGGCGAGTTCGGATGGCTGGGCTATCTGCTTATCGGTGGAGAGCAGGTGCAGACGGATGTGGTCTTCGAGGACCTCGGCCATGAGGCTGTTGATGCCTCCGCGGACGTTGGCAAGCAACATGAGAATGTCGGCGCAATCGTCGTCCGAGGTCAGCGAACGCTCGATGGAGTCGACCTGTCCACGGATGCGCTTGATGCGAGCAATGAGCTTCTGTTTTTCTTTATCGAGATGGGACATCATTTACTGATTTTATACGCATAATTTACAGATTTTATACTTGACAATATCCTAGGGGGATATGGTAAAAGTGACCTGTGGGGAGTTGTCAGACCCACAGGAGTGTTTAGACAACTATATGAGCAATGAATCCGCACAAGAACCTCCAAGTACTGGATGCTCTTCCTTGTGTTGCGATGAGCGCTCAGACGACCGCCTCTAGCCCGGCTGTGAGACGGTCGTCTCACAGCTCATCCAGCATTTCGACCTGTGATTTGAGCCGTGAGCCGGAAGCACCAGAATCAGACTCACCCCTCCCTACCCGACGATCCGTGCAGCTTTCCGTTTCCGCGCCTGTGGCGTTGGGACTTGACGCAACTGCACGGACCGCAAAGGAGGAACCATGAACAACAACGTACTCACCCTCCAGAAGACGGCCCGGCTGACCTGTGCCTGGGTATCTACCGGCAATCCACGGAACCCACTCGCATGTGTGTGGGTGGACACCAACGCACAAAACAATTGCAAAGTTGCATCCTCCTCAAATGATGAATTGGGGGGGTTGCGACTGTGCGCCTAGCGGAACTCGAACGCGAAGAAGAAACCCAACTCTCGGAAGAGACGCAAACCGATCTCGTCTTGATCCCGGAGCCACAGGGGGTTATGGTCCGCCACAAATGGCAGAAGCACCTGCTTACCTATCTGATGGTCTTCGGCCCCGGTCTGATCGTAATGGTGGCGGACAACGACGGCGGCGCTGTTTCCACCTACATGCAGGCCGGCGGACAGTACGGTCTACACCTACTGTGGACGCTGGTTGTGCTGTTGCCAATCTGCTACTTTGTGCAGGAAATGGTGGCTAGACTGGGCATTGCGACCGGCAAGGGCCACGCCGCCATGATCTACTCGCGCTTCGGTAAATGGTGGGGGCGGTTCTCCCTCTTCGACCTGCTGGTAGTCAACTTCCTGACGTTGATTACGGAGTTCGCCGTCATCTCGCTAGCATTCAGCGCAATGGGCATAAGCCCACGCATCGCAGTCCCGGCAGCGGCGCTAGGTCTGACTCTGCTGGTGATTACTGGGAGCTATCTTCGCTGGGAGCGCGCCGTCATCGCGCTCTGCCTGTTGGATCTAACATGGTTTGTGCTGGCCTTCCTCGTGCATCCCAGTTGGGCCACCGTGGCACGCAACACACTGGTTCCCACCATGCCCCTCGGCGGCGTCACCAGCAGCCTGGTCTTTCTGGTCATCGCTGTTGTGGGCACGACCATTGCGCCGTGGCAGCTCTTTTTCCAGCAGAGCTGCGTTGCGGAGAAACGGCTGCGCTTTTCCGACCTGAAGTGGGCGCGGCTGGACACGCTCATCGGCTCACTCATAACGGTCACCGTCGCCGGTGCCATGATGCTTGTAGGAAACTACGGCTTTCAGCACGGCATCGTCTTTCAGGACCCTGCCCAGTTTGCCGTCGCAATCATGCCCATGCTCGGACACTTTGTGCGCAACAGCATTCTGCTGCTGATGGTGAATGCAGCCGTGCTGGGAGCAACCGCTATCTCGCTGGCCAGCGCGTGGGCCTACGGCGAGGTGCAGGGCTGGGAGCACTCGCTGCACAAGAAGCTGTGGGAGGCACCGGGCTTTTATGCTACGTACATTCTCTGTGTCGGTGCGGCGGCGGCGTTTGTCCTGATCCCGCATGTTCCGCTGCAACTGGTCATCGTCAGTGTGCAGGTCTTCGCGGGACTGATCCTTCCATCGGCCATCATCTTTCTCCAACTGCTGCTCAACGACCGCGAACTGCTGGGCGACCGCTGGGTGAACAAACCGTGGAACAACACCATCAACTGGATAATCATCGTCGTCCTCTTTGCCCTGTCGCTGCTGCTGGCGGCGCAGGTGATGCTGCCAAACTTATTCAACTGAAGATTCGAGGTGACCCATGGCATCCATACAGAACTCGTTCGTACCGCAATTCTTCAACGTCATCCACCCGCTCTACGATGTGCCCGAGCAGAAGTGCACCAGCGAAGGTCTGGGCCGGATTCGGATGACACGAGCTGTCCGTATTTCTCTGGGTGTTTTGCGTGCCTACCTGATTGTCATGTCTCTGATGCTCGGCTACCACGTGTTGGATCTAGCCGGGGTCCTTCACAGGAGCTTCTAGGCGACGCCTCAAAGATGCTTCTCTGTGAGTATAGGAGATGAATCATGACTCGCAATCGTGAAATGTCGGGCCCCTTATGGATTCTTGCACTGCCTGTGACCCGGCGTCTGAAGGCGACTTCCGGCGAGAGGATCTTCCTTGGGATATTGATCGCCGTGGCGGCGGTGATCATAGTACAGCTCACCGCGCATGTGATAGCCCAACCTGATCCAATGCTGCATTGATCGATGGAAGAAACGATCGACGATCCAGTACATAAGAGAGCCGAGTAATGCTGTCTCTAAAGCATTCAATTGCCGTTCACATTCCGGCCATCTTTCATCTGTAAACTGCAAAGGCTCTATGCTGAAAATGTCCCTAACATGGCTTCTCCACGGTCTTTCCGTGTGCTTCGCGGCGGGTGCAACCGCATGCATTGCCCAGGATGTGCCGACTGAGACAGCCAATCAAAAATGGAATATCCATGGCCAGATCACGGAAACTCCACAAGGTGATCCCCCCTTCCGGGCTTTGTACTCCGGTCCGAACAGCCTGTCGAACACTGGAGAGGTTCAGGCGACCTTTACGTCGGACCTTTACGTCGGCGCACGACTGTGGCACGGCGCGGAACTCCACGCCGATGGGCTGCTGTGGAAGGGATTCGGTCTGACCAATGATAAGGGGATCGAGGCATTTCCGAACGGGGACGCTTTCAAGCTCGGGATCACGATCCCCCATTTCATGTTTGCCCATCTGTTCATCCGTGAAACCATTGGTTTGGGCGGCAAGCGCGAGTCAGTGCCGGATGGTCCCCTCACGCTGGCAGGTGAGCAGGACATTTCGCGGCTGACTTTCACTCTAGGGCGACTTAGCCCAACAGACATGTTCGATAACAACGCCTACGCTCAAGATCCGCACTCCCAATTTATGAATTGGGCGACGATGACCAACCTGTCGTGGGACTTTCCGGCGGACAGTGTCGGCTACACCACAGGAGTTGTCGCGGAATTGAATCAGCCGCGGTGGGCGTTGCGTTATGGCTTCTTCCAGGTGCCCAACACCCAAAATGGGTTCACTGCCGATGACCAGATACTCATGTTCCCACGTGCGGGCGGCGATGGCGCGTTCTTTCGTTCCTGGGGAATGGCGGGAGAGCTCGAACGCCGATATGGCAATGCTCATTCAGGGAAGGTTCGGCTACTAACATTTGTAAATAGAGCCAAAACAATCGGTTATCGGGAGGCAACGCCGCTCTTGATCGCTAACGGCCCCAGCGCGGACCTTTCGTCCGCCATGGCCTATCGCTGTAAATATGGATTTGGGCTGAACTGGGAACAGAAGATTACTGATGATGTCGGCGTCGTTTCGCGCCTCGGCTGGAACAACGGACAGGTCCAGGGGTGGATGTACAACGACTCTAATTGGACAGCATCTCTTGGAATGAGCGTCAAGGGCAGCTCTTGGCACCGAACCAGCGACGTTTTAGGACTCGCCTACATTCTAGACGGCGCCTCGAGTAGCAATCAGGCATTTCTGGAGGCTGGCGGCGCGGACATATTGGACGGGGACGGTGCGTTGACTTACGGTAGCGAGAGAGTTGTTGACGCCTACTACAATTACTCAGTCTGGAAAAGTATTCATGTGTCTCCGGATTACGAATTCATCGACAACCCGGCATTCAATCGTGACCGTGGTCCCGTCTCTGTCTTCGGGATAAGACTCCACGGGCAATTCTAGGAAGTTATGACAACCGATAGCGTTGGCGGAGATCGATCGGGTAACGAACCCATCCCCGGGACAGTATCTTTGCCATGACGATTCTTACTCTATTCACGTGCCGCAGCGAAGATGGACAACGCATGACATTTATCGGATGGAGTCGTGGGTGCCAAGTTGTCTTCTCCGCGGCAGCACTCATGATTGCCTCACATACAAACGCCGCTTGCCAGGCGATGAGCACTGCAGATGCGCGACCAACGGATTCGCTGCAAGCGGATGCCGCGCGACCGTTCAACCAACCGCCCCAACCTGCGGAGCCGCCTGCACCCCCGATCTTTTTTCCCCATCCCGACGCCACGCGCTACTATCTGTCCGGCCAGGCCAACATTATCTTCCAGGCGCACGGGCCATTCCACTCGCCATACGATGGCCCAAACAGCATGCTCGGGCGCGGCGAATATAAGACCTCGCTGGTGGGCACGCTGTATATGGGCGCGGAGCTGGTGCGCAACCCGGCGCATCATTTTGAGGCGATCTACGACGAAGAGTCTGCCGGCGGGCGCGGCATCAGCGAGGCACTTGGGCTCGCGGGATTCACGAATCTGGACGTGGTGCGCAACCCGAACCTCGGCCCAGTCCCCTACATGGCACGCGCGCAGTTGCATCAGACGATTGGCTTCTCCAGCAAAACGGTGGATGCAAACCGTGGGCCGTTCTCGTTGGCCACCCAGGTACCGGAGCGGCGGCTGGAGCTGCGCGCAGGCAAGATGGGGTTGCCGGACTTTTTCGATCTGAACGGTATTGGCACCGACAGCCACTTGCAGTTCCTGAATTGGACGGTGGACAACAATGGCGCATGGGACTACGCCGCCGATACACGCGGCTATACCTACGCAGCCGTTGTGGAATACGACGATAAGACCTGGTCCGCGCGCTACGGCGTCGCCACTATGCCGACGGTGGCCAATGGCATCAACTTTGAGTGGAGCCTGAAACGTGCCAACGGCCAGAACATGGAGGTCGAGTGGCGCCACGGACTGCTGGGCGGACTTCTTCCGCCCGAGCGCAGGGGAGCGCTGCGCCTGTTGGGCTACGTCAATCATGCCAATATGGGCGACTACCGCCAGCAGAACATTAAGTTCCTCGAGGGCCTGACGCCAACACCAGACATTACCGCGCACCCACTGCAGAGTACCGTGAAATACGGCGTGGGGATCAACATGGAGCAGGAGCTGGGTGACAATCTGCGCGTTTTCGGTCGCTTCGGATGGAACGAGGGGCAACATGAATCCTATGTCTATACCGAGGTCGATCAGACAGTTGAGCTGGGCGGCGACTTTGCAGGCAAGGCATGGGGCCGGGAGAACGACAAGGTGGGACTTACGTTTGTGACCAATGCCATCAAGCGCGACCACCAGCAGTATCTGAAGCTGGGCGGGCTGGGATTTCTGCTGGGGGACGGCAAGCTGAACTACGCGCGCGAAGACATTGTGGAGGGCTACTACACGCTGCATACCTGGCGCGGCCTCTCCTACTCGCTGGACGCGCAATACATCACACACCCCGGCTACAACCAGGCCCGCGGGCCGGTGCTGGTGGAGTCGGTAAGGATGCATGTGGATTTTTAAAGACAGCTGTCAGGTGCAGGTTGCAGGTGGTTAGATGAGAACGGGAAGTTGGCCGGGACTTATACTTCAAACGTGCCTTCGCTTTCCTTATTCGTGCTGCTCGGACTGGTTCTCGGACTCCTGTTCGGGAGCTTTCTGAACGTGTGCATCTCGCGTCTGCCACAGCATGAATCCATCGTGACGCCCCGCTCGCACTGTATGGCCTGCGGGCACGCAATTCGCTGGTACGACAATCTGCCGGTATTGAGCTGGTTGCTGTTGCGTGCGCGATGCCGGGATTGCAAGGTAAAGATTTCATGGCGCTATCCGGCGATCGAGTTGGTGGTCGGGGTTTGGTTTTCCATCGCGGCGATTCGCCTGTTCGATATTCGCTACGCGGTTGCCGTCGATAACTGGTGGTTGGTTCCGGAACAAACAGTGTTCACCACCGGATTCGCCTTACTCGGCTTCCTCCTTATTGGCCTAATGGTGATGGACTGGCAAACGCAGCGTCTGCCGGATGCATTTACCCTGACCGGGATCGGCATCGGCTTCCTTCTCATCTGCGTGCGGGCGTACTTTCTTGCGCCGGGCGAGGGTGACATCGCGATCGACACCACACATCAACTTCGTCTTAGTAGTCCGGGTAGCTTCGCGTCGCAGGGAAACATATTTATGACCGGTCCCGAAGCACTCATACTGGGCCGCCTTGCTGCCATTGCAGGCGCTGCGCTCATTCTGCTTGCCGTACGCTGGGCCTACAAGACCCTACGCAAACGCGACGGCATGGGGCTAGGCGATGTGAAGCTGCTGGCCATGATTGCAGCTTTTCTGGGCTTTTGGCAGGCGCTGCTTGCTCTGTTTGCCGCTGTGCTGGCGGCCAGCGTCTACGGCATCCTGCTGATCTCACGCCATCGGGCCAGTGGAAACAGCATGCTGCCGCTGGGCAGCTTTCTTGCGGCCGGTGGACTCTTTGCCGCACTGCTTGGACCGAACATCATTGCATGGTATGCAGGGTTGCTGCGATAGCGATTGCGTCCTTTTACGCACAAAACGATCTCATTCCGCGCTTCAGCTTGACACTTGACCGCCTCAAATCTAGAGTCAAAGATGGCGCATGACGAGCTACCCATACATCTGGAACTACCTTCCCCTGGCGCTTCATATCGTGGGTGCGCTGGGCATTGCCGGCGGCATGGTGGCCGCTTCGTTCTTCATCGGCAGGCACAAAAACTACCGCACCAAATTGGACCCCTATGAGTGCGGCATGGATCCGGTAGGCGACTCGCGAGGCCGCTTCTCGGTGCGCTTCTATATGGTTGCCATGCTCTTCATCCTGTTCGACGTGGAGGCTGTCTTCTTGCTCCCATGGGCGGTCATCTTCCGCCGCCTGCCGGCGATTACCGGATCGGCCATGTTCGGTTTCTGGGAGATGATGGTCTACCTTGGCTTTGTTGCCGTCGGCCTGTTTTACGTATGGAAGAAGGGCATCCTGAACTGGTCGTATGATCGTGGAGACCAATAGATGGCCGCCCCTGCGAGCGCGCTGACCGGCAAGGCCGATGTCTTTGCGGCAATGGTGGAGGACCCCGCCGTCGTGGCGCTGGCCGATCTAGCCACGGATGCGAAGTACGACTGCAATGAGCTGACGATTACCGTGGCCCGAGAGTCCATCGTTGCCGCATGCGAGGCGGTAAAGGCCGCGGGATACAACTTTTTCGAGGATGTGACGGCTGTAGATTGGTACCCGCAGGAGCCGCGCTTCCAGCTCTCGTACCACATTGTGTCGCATAGCTTGAAGCAACGGGTGCGCCTGCGCGTCTTGCTCGACTCGGGCGATGCGAGCGTGCCATCCATTACACCGGCGTGGCCCTCGGCAAACTTTTACGAGCGCGAGGTCTTCGACCTCTTCGGTATCGATTTCCCCGGCCATCCTCGCCTCACTCGAATCATGATGCCGGAGGACTGGCAGGGACATCCGCTGCGCAAAGACTATCCGGTGGAAGGCTATCGATAAAACAGGTACAAGATTCAAGGCACGATTTTTGAGGCAAAGGCAGGGCTCATGGCACCGGTTGCAACACCCGACAGGATCACACCCGGAGTGGAAGACGTCGTAGCAGACGCAAAGCTGCACGCCGGCACGGGCTCGGGTGAGCACTCCATGGTGTTGAACATGGGGCCGCAGCACCCGTCGACCCATGGCGTGCTGCGCGTGGTGATCGAACTGGATGGCGAGATCGTGGTGGCGCTGGCGCCAGACATCGGCTATCTGCATACCGGCATCGAAAAGACCTGCGAGGCGAAGTTTTACCAACAGGTGGTGCCGCTCACAGACCGCATCGACTACCTGTGTCCGATGACCAACAACCTGGCATACTGCCTTGCGGTAGAAAAGCTGCTCGGTCTGGAGATTCCTGAGCGAGCGCAGCTCATCCGCGTGCTGCTGAACGAGATTACGCGCATCCAGTCGCACCTGGTATGGCTGGGCACGCACGCCATGGACATTGGCGCGCTCACTATGTTCCTGTACTGCTGGCGCGAGCGCGAGGCCACCCTGCGCATCTTCGAGGCGGTCAGCGGCCAGCGCATGATGACCAGCTACTTCCGCATCGGCGGCCTGGCGCTGGAGCCGCCCAACGGCTTCTACGAGTCTATCCAGGAGTTCCTGAACGCGATGCCCGCCCACATCGACCAGTACGAAGGTCTGCTGACCGGCAATCCCATCTGGTTCGGTCGCCTAAAGGGTGTCGGGTATATCTCAGCGGTGGACGCGATTGCGCTGGGTGTTACCGGCCCTCCGCTGCGCGCCAGTGGCGTGGATTGGGACCTGCGCCGCGATATGCCCTACTCCGGCTACGAAAAGTTCAAGTTCAATGTGCCCGTCAGCAACGACGGCGATGTGTGGGCGCGATATGAGGTGCGCATGCTGGAGATGCGCGAATCGGTCAAGATATGCCAGCAGGCGATGCAGATGCTGAAGGACCTGCCTCGCGGAGCCGACGGAAAGCCTGGTCCGATTGTGGCCGACGCGCCCAAGATCGTGCTGCCTAACCGCGAGAAGATGAAGACCGAGATGGAGGCTCTGATCCATCACTTCAAGATTGTGACGGAGGGCTTCGCGGTGCCTGCGGGCGAGGTCTACCAGGCGGTCGAAAGCCCGCGCGGCGAGATGGGGTACTACGTCGTCTCCGACGGCACTGCCAAGCCGTATCGCGTCCACATGCGCAATCCGAGCTTCGCCACGCTGCAGGCCTTGGAGACGATGTGCAAGGGACGACTGATTGCGGATGTCGTCGCCGTCATCGGAAGCATTGATATTGTGCTGGGGGAGATCGATCGATAACGCATTCTGCTCGGAAAGGAGCTCGTATGAATCAAGGAGAAACACAGACTCACTGGTACCTAGAAGCATTAAAACCTAGCCGCCTTCTCATCTGTGTTCTTCCGATCTTTATCGGTTTTATTTTGATTATTAGCTTTCACCCTTTCAGTAGCCTGTTGAACGCGATAGCGGTCGGGGCTTGGGTGGCCGCTGTGAACATTGGATATGACCGCTTTGAAAGAAAAAGAAAGAAAACCCATTAGTAATACCGGAAGGAACTATTTAGTGTCGGACCAGCATGGATGAACCAGCAACTCCACACAGAGCTTTGGATCTCATGGGCTTCCCTTCTCCGGTCTTATTCGGCGGTCCACGGGATGCATAGGAAGCATCAGGCGGTGGTTGATGTTGGAGAAGTAGAGATTGTGGTGCGGTACGGCAGCAAGTGGGTTCGCTTTACGCACGGCGAGATGGAATCGAACGACGGCAGCAGGGTTCGGTTCGCGCTGAACGAAGATGGAACGGTAATGCTGGACGGTAAGATGGATGAGATGGATTTAGCAGCCGAACGGACGACGCGGGAGCTGATGCAGTGAGCAAGATTGCCAAATCGATCTTTACGCCGGAGCTGGCCGCCTACTTCGACACGCTGGTGACGATCTACCCAGTCAAGCGTTCTGCGCTGGTCCCGATGCTGCTGTACGCGCAGGACGAGGTCGGCTATGTATCCGAGGCGGTGATTCAGGAGGTTGCTCAGAGACTAGACATCTTCGACCTCGACGTGCGCAGCGTGCTCAGCTACTACTCCATGCTGCGGATCAAACCAGCCGGAAAATACAATGTGCAGGTATGCACCAACATCAGCTGCATGTTGCGTGGCGGATACGAAATTCTGGACCACTGCAAGCGCAGGCTGGGCATCGAGAACAAGCAGGTGACCGCGGACGGACAGTTTTCGCTGGAGGAGGTGGAGTGCATCGGCGACTGCTGCTCCGCACCGGCCATGCAGGTTAACTATGAGTTCCACGATGAGCTGACACCGCAAAAGGTGGACGAGATCCTCAACGAGTACGCATCTGGCGTAGCAAAGGACTGGAAGTAATGCCGCGACTTGTCTCACATCCCGACGAGGTCATCGTCCTGAAGCGGCGCTTCGGCCAGGGCGCGGCGAAAATCGATCGCTATATCGCGATGGATGGTTACGCGGCGGTGCAGAAGGCCATTGCGCAAGGCCCGGAGGCGATGCCCGGCTGGATCATCGACACCATGAAGGCCAGCGGACTGCGCGGTCGCGGCGGCGCGGGCTTCCCCACGGGAATGAAGTGGAGCTTTGTGCCCAAGACTTCGGCCAAGCCGAAGTACGTTCTGGTGAACGGCGACGAGAGCGAACCTGGCACCTGCAAGGACCACGTCCTCTTCCGCGAAGACCCGCACGCGATTATCGAAGGCACCATCATTGCAGGCCTCGCCATCGGCGCCAAGACCGGCTTCATCTACCTGCGCGGAGAGTACCGTACTCTGCTTGAGATTATGGAGCACGCGGTTGCCGACGCTTACGCGCTGGGCTTCCTGGGCAAGAATATCTTCGGATCCGGGATCGATTTTGACATCATCACCCAGACCGGTGCGGGCGCGTACGAGGTGGGCGAAGAGTCGGCGCTGATGGAATCACTGGAGGGCAAGCGCGGCGTACCTCGCATTCGCCCACCGTTTCCGGCGGTCGTAGGACTGTACGGCGGGCCGACGATTATCAATAACGCGGAGACCATCGCCAATGTACCGCACATTTTACTGATGGGCGGCGAGGCTTATGCGCATCTCGGCACAGAACGCAATGGCGGCACGCGTCTATTCAGCATTAGTGGCCATGTGGAACAACCCGGCGTGTATGAGCTGCCAATGGGTTACCCGCTGCGCAAGGCCATATACGAGGTTGCGGGTGGAATCCTCGGCGGCAAACAGTTGAAGGCCGTCGTACCGGGTGGTGCGTCCTGCCCTGTGCTGCGCGCCGACGAGATCGATATTGGTCTGGACTTCGATCAACTGGCCAAGTGCGGATCGATGCTCGGTTCGGGCGGAATTGTGGTGCTCGACGAAACGGTGTCCATCGTCGAATTCGCCCTGCGCACCATCAAGTTCTACCAGCACGAGAGCTGTGGCTGGTGCATTCCCTGCCGCGAGGGCACAGACTGGATCAAGAAGGCGCTGACTCGCGTGTACGAGGGAGGAGGCGCTAAGAAGGACATCGACACCGTGCAGTATGTTGCCGAAAACATGATGGGCAGGACTTTCTGCCCCTTCGGCGACGCGGCGGCGATGCCTACGCTCGGCTTCGTTAAGAAATTTCGCAAGGAGTTTGAGAACTATATCGAAGGCAGGAAGACAGGAACTCCGCTGATGACAGGTGAGCACACTTTGGTTGGTGCGGAACATTGAACAACCGCGGACTCATGATCGCCATTCTTCTCGCGCTGGCCTTAGCAGTATTTGTTCTCGGCTTGCTGATCCACTCGAAGATGCACCACCGGAGCGCAGATCAGAATATTTTGATACAGAAGTCGAAGCAGAATTAAGTGCAGAAGGAATTGGGATTCTAGATGGCTGACGTAACCATTACCGTAGACGGCAAGAAGATCACCGCACCAGCGGGCTCGCTGCTGATTGAGGTATGCAAGAGCGCGGGCATCGAGATCCCTGCCTTCTGCTACTATCCCGGACTCAGCCTACAGGCCGCCTGTCGTATGTGCCTCGTGCGCCAGGAAAAAGTACCCAAGCTGCAAACTGCATGCACTACGCAGATCGCCGAGGGACAGGTCTTCTTCACCGACACGCCGGAGGTGGTGCAGGCGCGCAAGGCAACGCTGCAACTGCTGCTGGGCAACCATCCGCTGGACTGCCCAGTGTGCGACGCTGGCGGCGAGTGCGAATTGCAGGACATGACCTTCAAGTACGGCGCGGCGGACAGCTTCTATGCCGAGCCGAAGAACCATCGCGAGGAGCAGCAGTGGTCGCCGGTGGTGTACTTCGACCGGCCGCGCTGCATTCTTTGTTATCGGTGTGTCCGCGTGTGCGGCGAGGGCATGGATGTGTTTGCGCTGGCGGTGGAGAACCGCGGCGCTTCCTCCATCATCGTGCCCAACGTGCCTGCGCAGCTCGCGCCCGACAACCTTGCACATCTGGACTGTGAGCAGTGCGGCATGTGCATCGACATCTGCCCGGTGGGCGCGCTCACCAGCGGGGCTTACCGGTATAAGACGCGTCCGTGGGAGATGAACCACGTTGCCACCGTATGCACCCACTGCGGCGACGGATGCAAGACGACGCTGGGTGTGCGCTCCACGGCGGACGGATCGCAGATTGTGCGCGGCGACAATCGCGACAAGTCGGGCATCAACGGCGATTTCCTTTGTAACAAAGGACGTTATGCATTCGACTTCGCCAACAGCAACGAGCGCCTGACGCAGCCGCTGGTCCGCCAGTCCAATGGCGAGCTGAAGGCCGTCAGTTGGGAAGAGGCGCTCACCTATGTCGGCACGAAGTTTGCTGAGCTGCTGGACACGCGCGGCGGCAGAAGCTTCGGTGTGATCGGCGGCAACCGGCTGACCAACGAAGAGGCCTACCTGCTGCAGAAGTTTGCCCGCTCCGTGCTGCACACCAACAACATCGACCACCATCGCACGGCGGACTACGCTGCATTTGCGCAATCGCTGGCCGGGACCACGGGCCGCGCGGCTTCGCTGCACGACACACTCACCGCCAAGGCTGTGCTGCTGGTGGGCGGCGATCCCACCAACCAGTGCCCTGCCACCGCGTGGAACCTGCGCAGCATCGTACGCCACAACGGAGCGCGGCTCTACATCGCGAACACCGCGGAGATCAAGCTGCGCCGCCAGGCCCGGGCATTCCTGCAGGTTGCGGAGTACGGCTATGGCGCGCTGGCCGCTTTCCTCGCAGGCGACGACTCCCTGTCCTACGCAGTCTCCGCAGACAGCGCTGCGCCGGTCGGCTTCCGTGAAGATGTCAGGAGCGAAGAGTCGCTGCTTATTCTGATTGGCAACGAGCTGCGCGGCGCGGAGTTGAAGCAGTTGATCGACTTTGGGTTGACAATTCCGGGTGCGAAGTTCGCGCTGCTGGCCGACTACGCCAACTCACGCGGCGCCTCCGACATGGGTCTGCTGCCCGACCTGCTTCCCGGCTACACTCCCATCGGCCCCATCGACACTGAGGACCCTGCCAGCCGCATCGCACTGGAGTACCACTCACCAACCTCACCCGGCCTCGATCTGCTTGAGATTTTTGATGCAGCCGCAGCGGGCAATCTCTCCGCACTCTACGTTGTCGGCGCCAACCCCGTTGCGCGCTACGATGTCGATCCCTCAACCCTCAAGGACACTTTCGTCGTGGTACAGGAGCTGTTCCTCACCGAAACCGCCGCGCTCGCCGATGTGGTGCTGCCCGCCGCCAACCTTTATGAAAAATCCGGTTGTGTCACCAACAGCTATGGCGACCTACAGCAGGTAAAGAAGGCCGCGGACCGCGCGGGTGTGCGCAGCGATTTCGAGATGATCGTGCGCATTGCCGACAAGATGGGAGCGGATGTACGCAAGCTGCTGCCGTTCGGACCCGCCGGCAACACAGCAGGGACCCGCGCCGACATGGGACAGACGCGCGGTGCGGAGTCTGGCGAGGCCGATCGCCACGCCGTGTGGCTGACCGCCAACAACCTGGAGCCGCGGCTCAGCCCCTTCGATCCCAGCGCCATGCTGGACGAAATCCAGCGGCTTGTTCCCGGCTATAAACTTCTGCGCCTGCAACTGCTCTCGGGCAACGATCAACACCTCTCACCCGCGGCCACGCCCATCCGCGACGACGCGGGGCTGGTTCAGATCACAGCTCGCCGCGACCTTGTGCTCCCGGCTAACGATACGCTGTTCACCTCCGGCTCGCTTACACGCTACTCCGCGAGCCTTAGCGCGCTGCAACGATACAAGCCACGAACTAACCTCATACAAATCTCAAACCAGACCGCTGAGGAGTGATATGGACATTTACCTAACTGACTCCTTCGTTATCATCTGGCTCATCCTCTTACTTACGACATTTTTCTTAATTAGTATAAGAACAGGAAGGCGTCTTCCTTTTTGGTTCGCTGGCGCTTACAGCACAGCGTTGGCATCCAGCTTTGCACGTGATCTGATGCATTACGGCAATTTTCTCTGGGATGGGGATGTAGCGATTCTGACTTGGCCGTTGAGCTGTGCTGTTTACTCTCTACCACCGATCTTCTCGGCAAAGTGGTTCAGCAACGATCCAATTGGCGTGTTTAGATTCATCGTCGTTATGTGTGGAACAGTATATTCCAGCATCATCTTCCTTTTTTTGAATTGGCTGCTACACGCGCTCTCAAAGCATAGGCGGATGGCCGCTGGAGCAAGAGTGCCTCTATGACCCACCTGACCGACTTCGAACTTTTCCTGCTGCTGAGCGTGCTCAAGGTCGCAGTGGTGTTAGTGGTCACGCTGCTTGGCGTGGCCTATACCGTACTGCTGGAACGCAAGCTGCTGGCCCGCATGCAGAACCGCTGGGGCCCCAGCCGCGTCGGCCCCTTCGGTCTGCTGCAGCCGCTGGTGGACGGGGCCAAGAGCTTCCTGAAGGAAGATATGAATCCGCTCGCGGTAGAGCGCCCACTGTTCATTCTCGCACCCATTATTGCGCTGGGCTGTGCGCTCATCTCCATGTCCGTGGTGCCGTTCGGCGCAGTCACACGGGTTAATGGCGTAGATATGTTCCAGATCGCCAACGTAAACATCGGCCTGCTGGTTGTCCTTGGTGTAACGTCGATCGGCGTCTACGGCATCACGCTCTCTGGCTGGTCATCGAACAATAAATACTCCCTACTCGGCTCGTTGCGTTCCACCGCGCAGGTCATCAGCTACGAACTTGCGCTGGGCCTCTCGCTCGTCGGCGTAGTGCTGCGCGCACAGTCGCTCAACCTGCGCGTCATTGTCGACAGCCAAGCGGCCCACGGCATACTTTCCTGGAACATCTTTGGCGGTTTTCAGTTTGTCGCCTTCTTTATCTACTTGATGGCAGCCTTTGCCGAAACCAACCGCGCCCCCTTCGACCTGCCCGAGGCGGAGAATGAACTGGTCGCCGGCTATCATACTGAGTACAGCTCCATGAAATTCGCCATGTTTTTCATGGCCGAGTACGCCAACATGATCACGGTAAGCTGTGTCGCCACGCTGCTGTTTCTGGGTGGATCGACCAGCGTCTTCGGACACCTCTTCGACGGCTTCCTCAACACGCCGGTCGCGAATGCCATCTTTCCGGTTTGCTGGTTCGTGGCCAAGGTCTTTGCATTTCTCGCTCTCTACATCTGGGTGCGCGGCACGCTGCCCCGCTTCCGTTACGACCAGTTGATGGGCTTCGGCTGGAAGTTTCTGCTGCCGCTCGCCATGGCCAACATTATCGTCACCAGCTTTATTCTTGCGGTGCGGGGCTAGCCCTGCGCTGTTTTACAATCAGTAGTACCGCAGCAATTGATTGCTTCATTTAGAAATCCTTTCTACGCGTCTTTCAGAAGGATTGACGGAACGTCATGCAACTGGCACTCTTCATCGTATTCGGCGCACTGGCTCTGGGTGGGGCATTGAACCTACTCCTACAGCGCCACCCTATCCACAGCGCGCTCTCGCTGGTGGTGGTGATGATGTCGTTGGCCGTTCTCTACTGGTCGCTAGGCGCGGAGTTTCTGGCAGCCGCGCAGGTCATCGTTTACTCCGGCGCCATCATGGTGCTCTTCGTCTTCGTCATCATGCTGCTGAATGCAGGTGAAGAGGAACGCACGCAAGGCAGCCGCGCGGCGTACACAGTGGGCTTCCCCGGTGCGGCGGCCATCTTCTGCCTGCTCAGCTTTGTTTTTCTGTCGGAACGCAATGCGATGAAAGCCTCCGACATCGGCGGTGACCTGAGTAACGCCGTGGATAACATTGCACAGCTCAGCGCGATGCTGTTCACCCAGCAATTGCTTCCCTTCGAGGTCACATCGATCCTGATACTCGTCGCCATTCTGGGTGCAGTCGTGCTGGCGCGGAGGGAGCAATAGCCATGTATACGAGCTCGGGTGTGCCTTACGTTGCGATTATTGGCGGATCCATGGCAGCCATATGCTGCTCGCTGGTTGTGGTCTTCATCTTGAGGAAACAGGGGGGACATAAGTAATGGTGCCCACCGCGTACTACCTCGTCCTCGCCGCGATGCTCTTCTCCATCGGAATCGCCGCTTTCCTGATCAAGCGCAACGTGATTACCATCTTCATCTCCATCGAGCTGATGCTGAACGCCGTGAACCTGACCTTTGTTGCCTTCGCCCACATGTGGCACCAGGTGAGCGGACAAATCTTCGTCTTCTTTGTGATGGTGGTTGCCGCCGCAGAGGCAGCAGTCGGGCTTGCCATTATTCTCTCCATCTTCCGTACCCGCCAGACGCTGAACGTCGACGAGATCGATCTGATGAAATCATGAACCCCATACCCTGGAGCTATCTCTGGTTCATTCCGCTGCTTCCCTTCGTCGGCTTCCTGATCAACGGGACGCTGGGTCGAAGGCTGCCGCGTGTCGTCGTCAGCACCGTGGCTCTGCTGTTTACTGCGCTGCCCGCTGCGCTCGTCGCGTGGCTGTGGAAGACGATGTGTGCTACGGGCGCGCCGAGTTCCGTCGAATCGACCATACAACCTTCTGGATTTGACTGGATCAACATTACCGGCCTGCACGTCGACTTCGCATTCACCGTCGATCACCTTACCCTGATTATGCTGGCCGTCGTTACTGGCGTTGGCTTTATCATTCACGTCTATTCCGTCGGATACATGGCGCACGAGGAGGGCTACTGGCGCTTCTTTGCCTACCTCAACCTCTTTATGTTTTTCATGTCGGTGTTGGTGCTGGCCTCCAACTTCCTGTTGCTCTTCGTCGGCTGGGAGGGTGTGGGTCTAGCGAGCTACCTGCTGATCGGCTTCTACTTCAAGAAGACCTCTGCCGCCAACGCAGGCAAAAAAGCATTTATCGTCAACCGCATCGGCGACTTTGGATTTCTACTGGCGACGTTCCTCCTGATCGCGCACTTCGGTAGCCTGAGTTTCAAGGAGGTCTTCGCCACCCTGGCGCAGCATCCGGAGTGGCAACAGCAGGGCGCACACTTTCTCCCCGCCATTGCACTGCTGTTATTGCTGGGCGCGGCGGGCAAGTCCGCGCAGATTCCGCTCTACATCTGGCTGCCCGACGCGATGGAGGGTCCCACGCCGGTCTCCGCGCTGATCCACGCTGCCACCATGGTGACGGCCGGAGTCTACATGGTGGCGCGCTGCCACCCCCTGTTCGACAGCTCGCCGCTGGCGCTGACCGTGGTTGCGGTGATGGGTGCGGCCACCGCAATCTTTGCGGCGTCCATCGGCATGGTGCAACACGACATCAAGCGCGTTCTGGCCTACTCCACCATCTCGCAGCTTGGATATATGTTTCTTGCTTGCGGAGTGGGGGCTTACACAGCCGGCATCTTTCACCTGTTGACCCACGCATTCTTCAAAGCGCTGCTCTTCCTGGCAGCGGGATCGGTGATCCACGCCCTTCATGGCGAGCAGAACATGCGCAATATGGGTGGCCTGCGCACTCGTACGCCGATCACTTTTTGGACCATGAGCGCAGGTGTTTTTGCCATTGCGGGCATTCCGCCGTTCGCGGGATTCTTCTCCAAGGACGAGATCCTGTACCGCACATTTACGTCGTCCAACCCGCTGCACATCGTTTTATGGCTGATTGGTCTGCTCACCGCAGGCATGACTTCGTTCTACATGTTCCGCCTCTGGTTCAAGGCATTCTTCGGCGAGCCGCGAACGCGGCAGAACGACATCGAAGTGCATCACGGCGCACATGCTGTCCATGAGTCGCCGTGGATCATGCTGCTGCCGCTCTGCGTTCTGGCGCTACTGTCAGTGATCGGTGGATGGGTGGGCATCCCCGCCTCGCTGGGCGGCAATAACGGAATCGAGCACTTCCTCGATCCCGTATTCGCAAACGGCACAGCCAGTGAAGCGATCACCGCAACCGGCCATGGCCTTGAACTCGCGCTTGCACTCATCTCTGTTCTGGTTGCAGTAGCCGGCTTTTACATCGCCTACATTTTCTACTACCAAAAGCCAGGAACAGCCGCGGCACTCGCAGAAAGAAATAAAGCAGCCTACAACCTGGTCAAGAACAAGTACTGGGTCGACGAATATTACGGCGCATTTCTGGTTACTCCGCTGCTGATGTTTACGCGCCTTATGGAACTTATCGTCGATAGCGGCCTCGTCGATGGTTCGGGTGCAGCTGCCGGCGCAACCACGCGCGGCCTGGCATGGATTGAACGCAAACAGATCTCCGGCAACATCCGCTCCTACGCCGGATGGCTGGCCATTGGCGCAGCGGCCGTAATTGCCGCAATGATCTTCGGCAACGTGATGAAGGGGCACCTGTGAGGAGACGATGAATATCGACCACATCATTCTGACCCTCATCGTCTTCTTCCCTTTGGTAGGTGCGCTTCTGCTGGCTCTGCTTCCCGATCGCGGTAAGTCCATGCAGTGGTCCGCGCTCGCGGTAACGCTGGTCACCTTTGGGCTTACGCTGCATCTTCCGTTCCACTACTTGTACTCAAGTCCGGCAGGCAGCTTCCAATTCGAGCAGAATGTGCCGTGGATCGCCGCACCCGCCATTCGTTATCACATGGGCGTCGACGGCCTCTCGATGTGGTTAATGGCACTGACTGGCTTGCTTGCGCCGCTTGGCGTGTTGATCTCCTGGCGGGTCATCGACAGCCGCAAGAAGCTCTTCTACATTCTCTTCCTGCTACAGCAGGTTGCGATGATGGGCATCTTCGCCTCGCTCGACATGTTCCTCTACTACGCGTTCTGGGAGATGTCGCTGGTTCCGATGACGGTCCTGATCGCCACCTTTGGCCGCAGCGAATACCGACGCCGCGCCGCCATCAAGTATTTCCTCTACGCGTTCATTCCCTCCGCACTGCTGCTGGTCGCGATGCTGTGGGTCTACGCGCACACCGGAACCTTCGACCTGCCTACGCTGGCCGCGCAGGCCGCTCAACACGCGATCTCGCCCAACGCCGCCGCGCTGTGGATCGCATCACTCGGCTTTCTGATCGCCTTCTCCGTCAAGATACCTGTTTTTCCGCTCCACGGATGGCTGGTAGACGCCGTCTCAGAGGCGCCCACCGCGGCAGTGATGGTGCTGGCGGGCAAGACCGCGCTCTATTCCATTCTGCGATTTTCCTTCTCCATCTTTCCCGATCAGTCGCACCGTGTTGCGCCGCTTATGATCGCGCTAGCGGCCATCGGCATTGTTTACGGCGGGCTGCTCGCGCTGGTGCAGAACGACCTCAAGAAACTTGCCGCCTACTCTACGTTAGGACAGCTCAGCTTTATCGTTCTTGGCTTCTTCACTTTCACCATCGCCGGTATAGACGGTGGCATCTACCAAATCCTCAATGAGAGTCTGGCCGGGGCCGCGTTCTTCATGCTGCTTGGCCTGCTTTACGAGCGCTACAGCACATACGACATGCGCCTGTACGGCGGCCTGGCGCAGAAGCTGCCCTGGGTGGCCACCATGTTCGTCCTGGTCTCGCTCTCCATCGTCGGACTGCCCCTGCTGAACAGTTTTGTGGGCGAGTTCCTCATCCTCACCGGCTCCATGCAGTCCAGCTTTGCGCACCATCACCTGTGGACCGCGATTGCAGCCACTGGCGTTATTCTGAGCGCTGCCTACATGCTGCGCATGATCCAGCGTGTATTCTACTGCGAACTGGGGACCAAGCCGCAAGCTATCGCAGGCTGGGACCTGGACGCGCGCGAGCATCTGGCGCTGTGGCCCATGGTGGCGTTATTCCTGGCGATGGGCCTCTTCTCAACGCTGTGGATGCGCGCCATCGATAGCTTCGGCGCGTCCACGGCCAATCGCATCTCCTGCGCAGGGACGGCATCCCCAGCAGATTCGACTGCGCTTCAAACTACCTTAGGAGGCGCGCACTGATGAACCTTCCAGCCTCCGTGACCGCGCTGCTGCCAGAGTACATCCTCACCCTCACGGGTGTACTCATCATGCTGATTGAGGCGGTGCTGAAACCCACCACAAGCCGCAAGCCGCTGGGCTGGCTGGCTATCGCTGGTGCCACGACCTCAGGTTTGATCGGCATCTATCAGCTTCGCCTAGGCGTAATCGCCGCCTTTAGCGGCAGCATCCAAGTGGACGCATTCAGCGTCTTCTTCCACCTGCTGATCTGTGCGGTGGTGGTGGCCACACTGCTCGGCTCGCTGGACTACTTCCAAATTCACGCCGGAGAATACTTTGCCTTGGTTCTGTTCGGCGCGGTCGGCATGATGCTGATGACCTGCTCGGTGGAGCTGCTGATGATCTTCATCGGACTGGAGATCTCCTCGATTTCGACTTATATCCTGGCTGGTTTCCGCAAGGGTGAAGGCACGGCTGTCGAGTCGTCGATTAAGTATTTTCTCCTCGGATCGTTTGCCACATCATTCTTCCTATACGGCATTGCACTGGCCTACGGCGCGACAGGCTCCACCGGCATCGCTGCCATCGCCGCTGCATTGGGCGCCAGCGCGACGCCGCTCATGGCCTTCCTCGCACTGGCTATGATGCTGGTCGGTCTGGGCTTTAAGGTCTCCGCCGCGCCCTTCCACCTGTGGACGCCGGACGTCTACCAGGGAGCGCCGGCGCCGGTGGTGGGGCTGATGTCCACCGCGCCCAAGGCCGCTGCCTTCGCCGTGCTGTTGCGCATCACCTTCTGCGGCTTCCCGGCGATGCAGCACCGCTGGTCGATGCTGCTGTGGGGGATGGCCGCTCTCTCCATGACCATCGGCAACCTGGGAGCACTGAAGCAGACCGACGTGAAGCGTATGCTCGCCTACTCCAGCATCGCCCACGCTGGCTACCTGCTGGTGGCATTCACCGCGTTTGCACCAGCGGGAATCAGTGCCGCCTGCTTCTATACCGCCTCCTATGCCGCGATGAACGTGGGCGCCTTCGCCGTGGTGACCCAGGTGGGCGGACGCAAAGAGACACTGCGCAGCTTTGAAGACTACCGAGGTCTGGCAATGCGCCGTCCTGTGCTGGCTGCCTTGCTGGCTTTCTTCCTGCTCTCGCTGATTGGAATTCCCTTCACCGGCGGCTTCTTCGGTAAATTTTACGTCTTCAGCGCAGCGCTTCAGGCGGACCATGTATGGCTTGCTGTCATCGGTCTGATCAACAGCGGTGTGGCCTGCTACTACTACCTCAGGCTGTTGAGTTCGGTATACACAAGGCCGGTTGAGAGTAAGACGGATGCAATACTGGAGCCGACTCCAGCAGTAAGCGTACCCGCGGGCATTTGCCTGACCCTGGCCGCAGCCGCCACCTTGATGCTGGGTATTCTACCCGGCCACGTCCTCAATCTGGCCAACTACGCCAGCGCAAGCCTGCGCACAATCTACGCTCCCGCCCCGCCCGCTGCCAGCAGCCTGCCCCCGTCAAGCCAATCACAGTAGCCTCCTGACTTCATCTCACTCCGCCCTTCCCCAGGAATCTTGCTGGAAGCGATCCTTTGTGGCGTACATCACAACAAATACTTCTCTGTGGCATTACAATTTCAGGCGCAACTGTACCCCACTTCTGAGCCTGTCCATAAATCCACCCGCGAGCGTGCCGACCGTGACCTCTCTGACCGCAAAACCTCTTCGCCTCCTTCTCCTCTGCCTACTCTTCCTCACCAGCTTCGCCGCGACTGGCCGGGCTCTGATTGCTCCTCACATCGTCACTGCCGACCGCATTGCAGAGTCCGATCGCATCGCGCAACTGGAGAAGCAGGTGGCCGAGAACAAGGCCGCAACGGCGGCTTCCGCGGCGGCGGCGGCGGCCGCAACGGCCACCGCGCAATCCACCGGCGACAACGCCTGGGTGCTGACCAGCGCTCTGCTGGTGCTGATGATGACCGGCCCAGGACTGGCGCTGTTCTACAGCGGTCTGGTGCGGAAGAAGAATGTGCTGGGCACCATGATGCAGAGCTTCGGCATGATGGCGGTGATCACTCTGCTGTGGGTGGTCTGCGGATACTCGCTGGCCTTTGGGCCGGGCAACGCGATCATCGGCGGCCTGCACAATGCCTTTCTGCATGGTGTGGGACTGACACCGAACCCGGCCTACGCTCCCACCATTCCCGAGCAGAGCTTCATGATCTACCAGTTGATGTTTGCCATCATCACTCCGGCACTGATAGCCGGGGCCTTTGCCGAGCGCATGAAGTTCTCCGCCATGCTGCTGTTCTCGGTGCTGTGGGCGCTGCTGGTGTATAGTCCCGTGGCGCACATGATCTGGGGCGTCGGCGGGCTGTTGAACGCGGCTGGCGGAGGACGCTTCCCCACGCTCGATTTTGCCGGCGGCACCGTGGTGCATATCACCTCGGGTGTCTCGGCGCTGGTGACTGCGCTGTACCTGGGCAAGCGGCTTGGCATCAGCAAAGAACCACCCACGCCGCACAGCATGGTGCTGTGCTTCATCGGCGCGGGACTGCTGTGGGTAGGCTGGTTCGGCTTCAACGCAGGCAGCGCACTGGGCGCGGGCCCGTTGGCCACCAGCGCCTTCGTCAACACGCAGTTTGCGGCGGCGGCGGGTGCTATCGCGTGGGGCGCGGCTGAGTGGATACGCAGCGGCAAGCCAAGCGCACTGGGCGCGGTCTCCGGCGCTGTGGCTGGACTGGCAACCGTCACCCAGGCAGCAGGCTTCGTGCAGCCGCTGTCGGCGGTGCTGATCGGGCTGATCGCCGGGGCCGGATGCTTCTTCATGGTGGTCAAAGTTAAAGGCTGGTTCGGGTACGACGATTCGCTCGACGCATTCGGCGTG
>Ga0181517_10000449_pt1 | contig 56039 bp, 39 predicted proteins | sample PEATcosm2014_Bin_31_FD_119748 | JGI IMG/M metagenome (GOLD analysis project Ga0181517, IMG submission 119748) | Peatland microbial communities from MTU Mesocosm Facility, Houghton, MI, USA - PEATcosm2014_Bin01_30_metaG | ecosystem: Environmental > Terrestrial > Soil > Wetlands > Peat | place... | reverse complement strand
GTCAGGAATTCCTCGGATTCGAATCATTTGGTTCGTGCGATCCCTGGTCCCCAAGAGCGAGGGACCAGGGGCACCCGCCATTTTTGCGTCAAGATGCGGCTAAAACCCGAATGTTTGCTTGAGGCTCTCGCGATCCCAGGTCCCCAAATGCGAGGGACCTGGGGCACCCGTCATTTGGGCGAGAACGAGCGGCCCGAAATCTAGATTCTCGGCTCCCATCCCTTTTCGTATTCGCGGTCCCAGAGGGCGGCGGCTTTGGGGTCGTTCTGGATCTTGCCGTCCGAGGGGTCCAGGTGCAGCTCGTGATTTACTTCCCAGGCTATGTTGGAGAGTTGCAGCATGGTTACGGCCACATTGCCCACGGCCACCGGGGAATGCAGCTTCTCGCCGGTGCGGATGCCGGCAATCAGGTTGGCAAAATGCGCGTCGGTCATGGAGTCGGCGCCAACCAGGTCGGCGGTCGAGGTTTCCTTGCCCACCTTGAACTCGCTGGTCTTCTTGCCGCCCAAGTCGTAAATCTCGTAGCCATCGCGGTCAATCATGATGGTGCCTTCGGTGCCTTCGATCAGCGATCCGCGGCCGCGGTTGAAGTAGCGCATTCCCTGGCAACACGTGCCTTCCCAGGAGATCATCTTGTCGTCGTATTCGTAGCTGGTGATCAGAGTGTCGTAGAACTGCCAGTCATCTTTGAAAGCGTACCGGCCGCCTGAGGCAGTCACGCGCTTGGGAAAGTCCACGCCCAGCGCCCAGCGGCAAATGTCCACTTCGTGCGTTCCGTTGTTGAGCGTTTCGCCCGTTCCCCAGGTCTTGAACCAGTGCCAGTTGTAGGGGTGGACGTTGTCTTTGTAAGGCTGGCGTGGCGCGGGACCCTGCCACAGGTCCCAATCGAGCGTTGCTGGAACGGGAACCACCTTGCCCACGCCGATGGACTTGCGCGTGTTGTTGTACCAGCACTTGGCAAAGTAGGGCCGGCCGACCAGGCCGTTGTGGATCTTCTCGATGATGTCGATGGTGAAGGCGGACGAACGCTGCTGGGTCCCCATCTGGCAGAGCTTGCCGTACTTCTGCTGTGCACGGACCAGCAGCGCCCCCTCGGAGGGGTTGTGGCTGCAAGGCTTCTCCACGTAAACGTGCTTGCCCGCCTCAAGGCCCAGAATGGCCATGGGAGCATGCCATTGTTCGGGCGTGGCGATGGTGATTACGTCCACATCTTTCAGTTCGAGAACCTTGCGAAAGTCCTTGTCGGCGGCGGGAGCGGCGCCCATCTCCTTCTCAGTGGCCGCGGCGTACTTGGCCAGGATGGTGCTATCCACATCGACCACGTGCGTAATGCGCGCCGAAGCTTTGTTGGCCTTGAGGCTGGAGAGATGCGCATAGGCACGGCTGTTCAGGCCAATCACAGCGAAGTTAAGGCGTTCGTTGGAGCCTAGAATTTGGCTGTAACTTTTGGCCGAGGAGGCGACTGCCAGGCCGGCTGCGCCCGTTGCAAGTGTGTCGAGAAACTCCCGTCGAGTAACCATCTGTTCTCCTTTGGCCGTGCGCATCTTTCCCCGCTCCATACTAATCCCTTCCAGGGTTAGGGCGACGGTCAGATGGCAGTTGGAGAGCACTCGAAGGCGCGGTCAGAAACTGCACAAAGAAACCTCTGATTAAAGCTCGAACCGGGTGCCCAAATTCCCTCAGGGGCTAAAGCCCGCGCGCTATTTGCCGGGTTTTCGGCACGACTCAAGTCGTGCCCTTTCAAAACAGCGACTTATCCAGAAGTTCCCTAAGGCCCCCTGGGCGCACAGTAGAATTGTCATTCGAATCAAGGGGGTGCAAATGAATGGTTCTGTTCTAAAAGGCTGCCGCTTTTTTGTTCTGTTGGCGCTGGCGCCGATGCTCGCTTCAGGTCTGCAAGCCCAACAACGCTGGACCGAGGCCCAGGCCAACGCCTGGTACGCCGCGCAGCCGTGGCCGGTGGGCGCCAACTTTCTGCCCTCGACGGCCATCAACGAGCTGGAGATGTGGCAGGCCGACAGCTTTGACGCGCCGACGATCGATCGGGAACTGGGCTGGGCCGAAGGCATCGGCATGAACACTATGCGCGTGTTTCTGCACAACCTGCTGTGGGAGCAGGACCCAAAGGGCTTCGAGAAGCGCATCGATACGTTTCTGGCCATCGCGGCACGGCATCATATCCGGCCGGTCTTTGTGCTGTTCGACTCCTGCTGGGATCCGCATCCCAAGCTCGGCCCGCAGCACCCGCCCATTCCCGGCGTTCATAACTCCGGCTGGGTGCAGGCGCCGGGAGCCGAGGTGTTGGGCGACCCCACACGGACGCCGCGGCTTGAGAGCTACGTGAAAGGTGTGGTGGGCGCATTCGCCAACGATCCGCGCATCCTGGCCTGGGACCTGTGGAACGAGCCGGACAATGGGAACGACGCTTCTCTTCCCAAGGGCGAAGTTAAAAACAAGAACGAAATCATCCTGGGACTGTTGCCGCAGGTTTTTGCCTGGGCTCGCGCCGCGCTTCCCACGCAGCCGCTGACCAGCGGTCTGTGGCACGGCGACTGGAGTTCGGTTGAAGTGATGCCGCCGCTGGCTCGTGTGCAGATCGAGCAGTCTGACGTGATCAGCTTCCACAACTACGGTTGGCCAGAGGATTTCGAGCAGAAGGTGAAGCAACTGGAGCAGTTCCACCGGCCGCTGATTTGCACCGAATACATGGCGCGCGGCGCGGGCAGCACCTTTGACACGATTCTGCCCATCGCCAAGCAGCACCGCGTGGGCGCAATCAACTGGGGGCTGGTGGTGGGCAAGAGTCAAACCAATTTGCCCTGGGACTCCTGGCAGAGACCGTATGTCAGCGATCAGCCGACAGTCTGGTTCCACGATGTTTTCTACGCCGATGGCAAACCCTACAGGCAGCGGGAGGCGGAGATTATTCGCAAGCTGACAAGCGGGAAGTAGAAGGTAGCTTGGAACCTGGCACTCGAGCTTTCGACAGGAAGCTCTCGAAAAATTCACGGCAGCCTGCCCGATCCCGGCTATTCGGGTAGCAATCCTCTCGGCGGCATTGACACGCCGCCCAATCAGGCCCGCTTCAGCGACGACTTGCCTGTCTTCACTTTGGAGTGAGAGCCGAATCTGAGTCGCAATTCCATCGATGGCCAGCTCTTGAAGACACAGAGCACCGCCGGCGCGCCTGCTGGCGGTCGCTGGGCCGTCGGACATCCGATCTGCATCGCGCTCGACATAGCCGTCGGCCGCTACTGCCGGAACCTGTGCAGTAGCGGCGCAGGTGTTTGCGAGATAAAGCACACAGAATATTACCCTTACGCAGACGTGATGGGAATCACTTTATTTGGAGTCCACGCGCCGTATTTTTAGATAAATGCTTATCGATATAAATTTATCGACTGGACCGTTCGCCAAAGATAACGGCGGCGCCAGCGATTCCAAGGGCGAGCCTGAGGCCCTGCCTCGCGAGCACCCCTTCAACCGATCGACCCTTTCCCTAGTGGGGGAAGGCGGGAACCGAAACATGAGGAGCATATGACAAACTTGGAGACGTTTCTTTCGGAAAATCAACCGCAAAAGCATCCTGTTGTCACAAAGGAAGACCTGGACGCATTGGTGGAGCGGGTCAAGATCGCTCAGCAGAAGTTCTCCACCTTCTCGCAGAAACAGGTCGACCACATTTTCCGCTGTGCCGCCCTGGCTGCATCCGATGCCCGAATTCCCCTGGCGAAAATGGCTGTGGAAGAGACCGGAATGGGCGTGGTTGAAGACAAGGTGATCAAGAACCACTTTGCCTCGGAGTACATCTATAACAGCTACAAAGACGAGAAGACCTGCGGCATTTTGAGCGAGGACGACGAAGCCGGCACGATCACGATTGCCGCGCCCGTGGGCCTGATTTGCGGCATCATTCCGACCACCAACCCGACCTCGACGGCGATCTTCAAGACGCTGATCAGTCTCAAGACCCGCAACGGCATTATCATCAGCCCGCACCCGCGCGGCGCCAAGTGCACCTGCGTCGCAGCCCGGCTGGTACTGGAGGCGGCGGTAGCCGCTGGGGCTCCCGAAGACATTATCGGATGGATCGACACACCGACCCTTGAACTCTCCAACCAACTGATGAGCCATCCGGACGTCAAGCTGATTCTGGCCACCGGCGGGCCGGGCATGGTTCACGCCGCCTATTCTTCTGGTACTCCGGCCATCGGCGTGGGCGCCGGCAATACACCGGTTGTGATTGACGAAACCGCGGACCAGACCCGTGCCGTGGCATCCATTCTGATGTCGAAGACTTTTGACAACGGAGTCATCTGCGCGTCGGAGCAGTCTGTCATCGCCGTGGATGCCATTTATGACTCCATCCGTGACCGCTTCTCCCGTCATGGCGGTTACATCCTCAACGAGAAAGAGGCGGCGGCGGTTCGCGCCATCATTCTGGTTAAAGGCGGAGTGAACGCGAAGATCGTCGGCCAGGCTGCGCCGAAGATTGCCGAGCTTGCAGGCATCAGCGTGCCAGCGACGACGAAAGTGCTTATCGGGGAAGTCACCGACGCCACCACGGCCGAGCCTTTTGCGCACGAGAAGCTGTCGACCATCCTTGCTCTTTATCGGGCCAAGGACTTCAAAGACGCAGTCGTGATTGCCGGCAAGCTGGTTGCGCTGGGCGGCATCGGGCATACCTCAGTGCTCTATACCGACCAGGATCAGCAGAAGGAACGGGTAAATTACTTCGGCGAACAGATGAAGACCGCCCGCATTCTTATCAATACGCCGTCGTCTCATGGCGGCATTGGCGATCTTTATAACTTCAGCCTCGCGCCCAGCTTGACCCTGGGTTGCGGAAGCTGGGGAGGAAATTCGGTGTCAGAGAATGTGGGGCCGAAGCACCTGCTGAACAAGAAGACGGTCGCCAAGCGCGCGGAAAACATGTTGTGGCACAAACTGCCGAGCTCGATCTACTTCCGTCGCGGCTGCGTGCCGGAAGCTCTGAAGGAGATGGCCGGCAAGAAGCGTGCACTGATTGTGACCGACGACTATCTGTTCCGCAACGGCTTTGCGGACGACCTGATTGCCACTCTGAAAAAACTGGGCATGGAAGTAGAGAGCTTCTTCTCAGTGAAGGCCGATCCGGACCTGTCCACGGTGCGCAAGTGCGTGGAAGTTGCCAATGCCTTTCAGCCGGATCTGATTGTGGCCCTGGGCGGCGGCTCGCCGATGGATGCGGCCAAGATCGCCTGGGTGATGTACGAGCACCCGGAGGTTGATTTCAGAGACCTGGCGCTGCGCTTCATGGATATTCGCAAGCGCATTTACAAGTTTCCGAAGATGGGCATCAAGGCCAAGCTAATTGCCATTCCGACCACCTCCGGCACGGGCTCAGAGGTTACTCCTTTTGCCGTGGTGACCGACGACGCGACGGGCATGAAGTACCCGATTGCCGACTATGAGCTGACGCCGACCATAGCCATCATCGACGCAAACCTGGTGATGAATCTGCCCAAGTCGCTGACCGCATTTGGCGGTGTTGACGCGGTAGTGCACGGACTGGAAGCGTATGTATCGATCATGGCCAACGAGTTTTCAGATGGGCAGGCCATTCAATCACTGAAACTGCTGAAGAAGTATCTGCCTTCGGCATACAAGGAAGGCGCCAAGGACGCGGTGGCTCGCGAAAAGGTGCACAATGCCGCGACGCTGGCGGGCGTAGCCTTCGCCAATGCATTCCTGGGCGTCTGCCACTCGATGGCGCACAAAGTCGGCGCCGCGTTCCATATTCCTCACGGATTGGCGAACGCACTGCTGATCAGCAATGTGATCCGCTACAACGCCAACGACAACCCCACCAAACAGGCGGCCTTTTCGCAGTACGACAGGCCCAAGGCAAGGTGCCGCTATGCGGATCTCGCCGATTGCCTCGGATTGGGCGGAGCCACCAAGGATGAGAAGGTTGCGAACCTGATCAACTGGCTGGACGGGCTAAAGAAGGACCTGGAGATTCCGGCATCCATTCAAGCAGCCGGAGTCAGCGAGGCCGATTTCCTGGCCAAGCTGGACGCAGTGGCCCTCGACGCCTTTGACGACCAGTGCACAGGCGCCAACCCTCGCTATCCCCTGGTCAGCGAGCTCCGGGCGATCCTGCTCGACAGCTTCTACGGACGGCCTTTTGTGGAAATGACGGAGCGCTTCGACGTCGAGGTACCGGCGGAGAAGCCAGCTACGGCTCCCAAGACCAAGGCCGTGAGCGTCAAGCTCCCCGCCAAGGTCCAGGAGGCTGTTCTCTCCAAGTAAGCCCGTTCACAGAACGGGAAGGCAAGCTGGCCGGGCCAGCTTGCCTTCTTACGATTCGGTGCAATTTGTCCAGAGCAATGTCCTCTCCCAGGACTGCGGGGGTCTCTGCGCTTTTTGTGCGCTCTGTACGAATGGTTGTTTGAGCCGGGAGGTTCCAAATGTACATCGCGCCAAAGTTACGTCAGTCGATTGCGGCAGCAACAGCGCAGTGAAAGGGAACGATGAAACTCTCGTCTGAAGTTCTAGTGCTATTGGCGCTGTTGCCTTTGTTAGCCGGCATCGTCCTGGAGATTATTGCGTCGCGCTTTCTTTCTGCCCGCGCCAAAGGCGTGCTGGCGCTGGCCTGCTGCGTGCCAAGCTGTGCCGCCGTGGTGGCAACGTTCATGCGCGTCCGGCAGAGCGGCCCCATCGACTTTACGGCCTTGCCGCTAGATGGACCGATGGCGCTGGCTTTCCACGTGGATGCGCTGAGCCTGCTGTTTGCCTTGATGGCCACAGTGCTGGGTTCGATGGTGCTGCTTTACTCCGTCGACTATATGGCCCAGGATCCAGGGGCGACTCGCTTCTATTGCACCATGCTCGCCTTTATCTGCGGGATGGTGGGGATGGTCTACAGCTCCAACCTGTTTTTCCTTTACCTGAGCTGGGAAGCGATGGGGCTTTGCTCCTTCAGCCTGGTGGGTTTCTGGTACAAGCAGAAGGCCGCGGTTGCGGGAGCGCGCAAGGTGCTGCTCATGACTCACCTTGCGGGATACGGCCTGCTGGCGGGCATTCTGATCATTTATGCGCGGACCGGCAGCGCGCAGTGGACAGATCCAGCCGTTTCGCAGGCCTTCACGGGCGGAGTTTTTGTGCTGATGCTGGTGGCGCTGCTGGCCAAGTCAGTGCAGTTTCCGCTGCATACCTGGATTCCGGAAGCGATGAACGCGCCCACGCCGGTGAGCGCATTGTTGCATGCAGCCTGCTACGTCAAGGCCGGCGTTTATCTGGCCGCACGCATGCATTGCTTCAGCCAGTGGCCGAACTCCTGGAGCCTGATCCTGATGTGGGCGGGAACGGTCACCATGGTGGTGGGCGTGGCGTACGCCATGGTGCAGCACGATCTGAAGCGCATGCTGGCCTTCCACACGGTGAGCCAGATCGGCTACATCATGACCGGACTGGGCATTGGAACACCGCTGGCCATTGTGGCGGCGCTGCTGCATTGCCTGAACCACAGCCTGTTCAAGGGGGGCCTGTTTCTGGCGGCTGGCTCAGTGCAGCATGCCACCGGCACCCGCGACATGAACAAGCTTGGCGGCCTGGCAACCCGCATGCCGTACACCACAATTGTGTGGCTGATCAGCGTAGGCAGCATGATGGGCGTACCTCTGATGAGCGGATTTGCGAGTAAATGGCTGCTCTATACAGCGGCACTGCAGGCGGGACAAGTGGTTCCGGCACTGGTGGCCTGGGTAGTGAGCGTGGGCACAATCTTCTCTTGCGTCAAGGCCACCAGTTCGGTGTTTCTTGGGTCCACGACGCCGCAGACGATTGACGCGCACGAGTCGCCGCGCAGCATGGTATGGGCGCTGAGCTTGTTTGGCCTGGGCAGCGTGGTGCTGGGACTGGCTCCGCAACTGGCTGTCAACTACCTTATCAATCCCATCCTGCCTCTGCTCGGTCTGGCTACCGCGCAAGTGTCGTGGTTTGGGCTCGCGCCCGCTGCAGGTTCCGGGTGGACCGCAGGCGGCCTGGCGCTGGCCGTCGTGTCGGCGGGCGTGGGCGCTTTGGTCTATACGATGACGGGCATGTCGAGGTCGAAGACACGCGTCCTGGCCGTTGAAGGCGGAGCTGTGCTGGGAGGCGGGATGATGGGGGGCGGAGGAGCAACCATCTTCACCGGGGGCGAACCAATTCTGGGATCGGGCCGCCTGCCCGCAGGCGAGTTTTCAGTCATGTTGAAGATGCTCTGGGCTCCTTTTTATCGAGGCACCGATGTGGATCGCCTTTATCTGGGCGTGTGGTGTGGCCTGCAGGCGATTTCAGCAGCCCTGGGCCGTCTGGTTGCCGGCGCCGAGAAATTCGCCATCGCCTGGACCGTAGGCCTGGCTCTTGCGCTGGTCGCCGCGCTGCGCTGGCTGACGCCCGCAGGGGCTGCAATCGGCAACGACGCGCAGGGCGCCGATCGGCTTCCAGTTCTGCTGGGAGCCGGGTGCGGCGTTGCACTGGCGGCATTGCTGCTGGTTGCCGCGGTGCAGAGGTTGAGCACGCTGCTTCCGCTGCTCTCCATCAGCGGAGCCTTCGCCGTGGCGGCGCTATGGACGAGGGAGCCGATGCAGCGCTCGGCACTTCTGGAGATGGCCAGCGCCCTGGTTCTTGTGCTTGTATGGCGGGTGGCTACGCGTCGAGTGGCATGGATTTACTCCGCAATGGTGGCGCTGTCGGCGGTCAGCCTGTTCGCCGGTCAAATTGTGTTGCAGTGGGGCGATCCTGGCTGGGCGCGCGCGCTTCTGCTAAGCGGACTGGTTCTCAAGTTGGCGATTGTGCCTCTGCTGTTGTGGTTGCCCGCGGTGGCAGAGGCGGTGCCGGCGCTGGTGATTGGCGTCATCGTCGCTGTAGTCGACATGGCTGCGTTCGGCGAGCTTTATCTGGTGGCGCAGACGCATCCGGAGTTCTTCGCGCCGCGGGCCATGTGGATTGCCGCCGCCCTCGCGTCTTCGCTTCTGGCCTCACTGCTCATGCTCACCCAACGCAATCTCAAGCGCCTGCTTGCTCTTTCAAGCATCGAGGATATCGGTTTCCTGCTGCTGGGCGTCACGTCGGCCAGTGAACCAGGAGTGCGCGGCGCGCTCCTGGGCGCTACGGTGCACGCTCTGGCCAAGGCGCTGCTGTTTATCTCGTTGAGTGCTCCGGAAGCCGATGGGGCGCTTACCGACCACGCCCGCGGACTGGCTTCGCGATACCCGGTTAGCGCGGCCGGCTTTCTGGCTGGCGCGTTGGCCATGGTGGGCGTGCCGCCGCTGCTTGGTTTCGCAGGGCGGTGGCGTCTTTACCAGACTGCAGCCGCAACCAATCATTGGTTGCTGGCCGGCTTCATTCTCTCGTCGATGTTCGCCCTGCTGGCTTATGTCCTGTGCCTGACCCGCTGCTGGTGGGGACCGCGCGATGAAGAAGAGGTTTCATCCACGCCTGAGCCCTTGCCGTTCCGGTTTGCGGTGGCGGTCTTGATCGTTGTCCTATTGGCCGGCGGTCTATGGCCCAATGCGCTGCTGGCCCTGACAGGAGGAATCCAATGAACCTGCTCAAAAGATTCATGCATCGATGCCGCCGCAAGAGTCCGTCTCTTTTTCATCTCAATACGGGCAGTTGCAACGGCTGCGACATCGAGATGCTGACCTGCCTTTCGCCGCGCTACGACGTGGAGCAGTTGGGCATTCACCTGGAGGGTAGCCCGCGCCACGCGGACATCCTTTGCATCACCGGCCCGGTTACGCGCAATACGCTGGAGGCGGTGAAGACCGTCTACTCGCAGGTGTGCGAACCCAAGGCAGTGGTTGCGCTCGGCTCGTGCCCAGGATCGTGCAATGTTTTTGCGGGCAGCCCGGTGATTGTGGGACCACTCAGCAAATACATTCCGGTGGATGTATTTGTACCGGGCTGCCCGCCTCATCCCGACGCCATTATCGCCGGCATTCAGCGCGCAGCGGAGATTCTCGCCGACCGCGGAGTGAGCGAAAAGGCGAAGGGAGAGCCGCAACGATGAACACGTCACCGTGGATTCACTTGTTTCTGTTTCCGGGATTGCTGTTTGCGGTTCCAGCCAGTTGGTTCTATGTCTGGGGTGAGCGCAAGGCCACGGCCCGCATGCAGCGGCGCATTGGCCCGCCCCTGCTGCAACCCCTTTACGACCTGGTGAAATTGTTTGGCAAACGCACGCCCTCGCGGCATGGCTTCGAGGCAAACCTGCTGCGGCTTTGGCCCGCGTTGTCGGTTCTTTCGATGGTTGGCGCCATCGCCATGCTGCCTGTTTTTCCGGGAGGACGCGGATTTACGGGCGATGCCATTATCCTGGTAGCCCTGCTCGAGATTCCATCCGTATGCTTCATCCTGGCGGGCTTTACTTCGGGATCGGTCTTTGCTGAAATCGGAGCCATTCGCGAGGCGATTCTGAGCGTCGCCTGCAACGTCGTTTTTCTCTTGTCCATCGTGACCATTGCGGTTTCAGGGAGAAGCTTTCGCCTCGCCGATCTGGCCACCGTGTCGCTGAATCCCGGCCACTGGATCGGTGTGTTCGGCATCCTGTTGTGCATTCCCGCCAAACTGCGGATCAATCCCTTCTCGACTTCAAGTGCGGAACAGGAGATCTATTCCGGGTCGCTGACTGAGTACGCCGGCGCGGCGCTGGCGATGTGGGAACTATCTCATGGCCTGGAGTGGGTGGCGCTTACCGGATTCGTGGCAACGTTGGTCGTGCCTGCGAGCGGTCCGTGGTGGCTGCACGCGATCCAGTTTGTGGTGATTTCCTTCGCCGAGGTGCTGCTGCTTACTACGCTTGCGTCAGCGACAGGACGGTTCACCCTCGAACGGTCCATCCGATTCTACTGGCGGTGGGCAGCGATATTGGCGATGCTCTCCATCTCCGCTTCCATCTACATGAGGTTCCTCTCATGAATATCTTTCGACTGATCTTCGAGAACCTTCGCAGCGGCACGGTTTCCTATTCCCTGCCCCACACACACGATTGCACCAGCGATCAGTATCGCGGCCTTATCGTCAACGATCCCGAACGTTGTGTGGGCTGCGGGCAGTGCGCCTATGTTTGCCCTTCGGCGGCGATCGAGGTGACGCGCAGCGGCGATCACTATACCTGGACCTACAATCCCAGCAAATGCGCCTTTTGCGGACGCTGCATCGAGCGCTGCAAGCCGCGCACGTTAACCACGTTGTCGGAACTTCCGCCGCTCTATAGTACCCAGGACGAGTTGAAGCAGGTGCTGAACATGGTGCGTAAACGCCCCGTGCGACCGGCGCCGGCACCCGCAGCCGGGGCGATGCCTGCAGGTGCGGGGGCAAGAGAATCCGTTGCGGAGAGCGCGAAACCTGCGGACCAGACGGCAGTAGGGCAGAGGAAAGAGGATTTGAAATGAACACGGCACCGGAAAATTTTGTTCAATCTCTTCAGGAATCCGGCCTTGGCGGCGATTGGGAATGGAAGCACGGTTCATGGTGGCAGACGCCGGAAGCCATGGAGGTTCGCGCTACGGCTGAGCGCATGATCTCACTTGATGCGCGTTTCGTAGCCATTACTTCCACCGAGCGGCCCGACAAGGAGATTCGCCTCGATTACCAGTGGGATCTGAACGGTCAGCTGCTCACCTTCATTACCGCGACCGCGGAGCAGCAGATGGCCAGCATCACCGATTTGTGCCCCGCGGCAGATTGGGTGGAGCGCGAGACGCGCGAATACTTTGGAATCGAGTTCACGGGACGCGAGACCACCAGGCCTTTGATGATTCGCGACGGCGACCCGATCGGCATCAACCTGCACAAGGAGGTTGTGAAGTGAGCTACCGCATTCCAATCGGACCCTACCACCCCGCGCTCGAGGAACCCTACAAGCTGGAGCTTGTGTGCGACGGTGAAATCGTAAGCGACGCGGTGATGCACCTCGGCTTCAACTTCCGGGGCATTGAATACCTTGCCGAGCGGCGCAATTACCTGCAGGGAATCACGCTGGTGGAGCGCGTCTGCGGCATCTGCTCCAACGTCCACTCGCTTTCTTATTGCCAGACTGTGGAGCAGTTGACCGGCGCTGAGCCACCGGAGCGCGCTCTCTACATTCGCGTGGCGCTTTGCGAGTTGGAACGCCTGCATTCACACCTTCTCTGGTCCGGCACGGCGGCCAAGCTGATCGGCTTCAAGACCGTTTTCATGGCCTGCTTTACGCTGCGAGAAAAGGTGATGGATGCGCTCTCCGCCATCTCGGGGAATCGCGTCAACTACGGGATGAATTGCATCGGCGGCGTCAACCGCGACATAGTCGACCCAGAGGCGATTCTGGGCATTCTGGATGAGCTGGAGAATGGCATTTCGCGCACCATCCTTCCCATCTTTCTCCATGACAAAACGGTGGAGTCGCGTTGCAAAGGGATCGGCATTTTGACCAGGGAACAGGCCAAGGCCATGGGCGCTGTGGGTCCGCTGGCGAGGGCCTCGGGCGTCGGTCAGGATATCCGCGTGGCGGCGCCATATTGTGTGTATGACCGGATTCAATTCAATGTGCCGGTGGAAACCTCGGGCGACGTGCGGGCGCGGCTCGTGGTTCACGCGTTGGAGATGGTCGAGAGCTGCCGCATTCTGCGCCAGGCGCTCCGCGCACTGCCTGCGGGCCCAATTCATACCCCGACGCCGGCCGGGGCCCGCTACAAGGTACCGGCGGGGACCGCCATCAGCCGTGTGGAAGCGCCTCGCGGAGAAGTGCTCTACCAGGTCACGTCCAATGGAACCGACATCCCCGAGCGGGTTCGCGTACGCACACCCACGTTCATGAACATGGCCACGGTTCGCCTGGCGGTGGTGGGGCAGCAGTTGGCCGATTCGCCCTTGATTCAGGCCTCGTGCGATCCCTGTTACTCCTGCACGGACCGCTGAGGCAGGGTCCTGTCGTGGAGATTTCAGCGGAGAATTCCGGCTGTGGTATTTGGCGGCTTCCCGCGTCTTCATCGAGTCAGATGAGGACGCGGACAAATTCTCAGAGATACTGAATGACAACCCGTTTCAAGTACCTGGTCTCGAGCAGGCGCGCGATCTGCTTGACGATATTGCGCCGCAGGTCGAGCTCTACGGGAAACTTTGGATCGTGATGCGCCAGGTTGATGCTGGTGCCGACCACGAACTTTACAACATCGCTCTCGAGCAGCAGGTTCAGCAGCAGCACAGCTCCGTTCGGCTTCATCGACTCGGGAATGGGTTCCATTTCCAGTAGACGCAGGACTTCGCCGAGGGTCAGCGCGCCTTCTGTCACCAGTTCGAAGCCACTCATTTTGCAGAACATGGGAACCTTCGGGTCGCGTTGCTGCTCAATATCGTCGCGCAGGGTGCGCTTCAGCAGCCCGGCGAGAATGTTGGCGGTGGTTCCGCCGCAGATGACTTTGCGGCCGGGATTGTCCTCGACGATGGTTGCAAGATCTCTGTCGCTTGAGCGATTGAAGGGCGGCCCCGTCAGCACCAGCAACTGGCGAGGACTTCTGAAGTAGACGACTCCGCAGGTCATATCGTCCTTCGCGGCACGGCCATCAAGTTCCACGGCCTTCGCGACCAACAAATGGGAGAGCTTGCGCGCGGAAATAGATGGATTTTCGTGGATCTGTCCGCGAACGAATTGTTCGACATTCTCCATTCCCCATGGCCCCGCAGCGCCTGAGGCGCCCGCCTGGGTCAACCCATCGGAAAAGAAGATAATGCGATCGTCGCGCTGGACGTTGAAGGAAGAGTGGTTGATGACCCGATCCTTCCAACGTTTGGGAAGCAGCGCGGTCTTCTCCACGCTCACCTGCCGCCCAGGGCGCACCAGCAGGAACGGAGGGTTTCCGTGCTCTACGATGTGCGTCTCGCCGGTGCCGGCCATATCCACGATGGTGAAGGTCGAATAACTCGCTTTGCGCACATTGACGACAGGCAGCGTGTCCATGATAACCTCGGCCGAGTCGCAAATGTCCATGCGGCTGGCCACAAAACTCAGGGCCATGGTGGCCGTCATGGTCGCCAGCACACTGGCTTTCACGCCGCTGCCTCTGCCGTCGGAAAGAACAGACACAATGCGTCCATCTTCTTTCACTTTCTCGGAAAGAAAGACGTTTGCGGAGATCGACTCGCCGTGCTTGGTCTGCTGGCAAGAGTCGACCTCGATGAAGCTCTCGACGCTCATTCCTGCTGCTCTCCCTGGTCGCTCTCGTCAACTTCTTCCGGACTGAACGAGCGCACGATGGAGTTGAGAATGATCTCGGAATCGGCTGCATTCTTGCCCAGAAGATAGGCAATCTGCTGCGTGGTCTTGAGATTCTTCTGGATCACCTGGCGGGCGCGCCCGATGATCTGCTCTTTCTGGACCACGGGCGCGGTAATGTCCTGGAACATTCCGCACAGTACACTATGCGGCTCAATGGTGAAGATGCTGGTGTTCAGGGTGCGTCGCCGGTAGCGAATGTCGTGGCTCACCAGGTCTTCGCCCGATTCGAGGACACGGCGAAACAACGAGGAAAAGGGCATCACGGTACTCAAGCACTTGCCTTCAAGAGTTTTAGCCGACTCGTCGCCTCCGGTGAACTGGTGCACGAAAACCGCATTGCACTCAATGATTTTCAAATCCGCGTCGACGATCGCAACCGCGGCCGGCATTTTCTGCAGCAGCGTGTTGGCTTTCTTCTGCGCCAACTGCCGCGTATAGGTGGCGCACATCATGCGCTCGGCGTCGTGGTCCAGCAGGGCATGCGCAAAATCGCGGCAGGAGTTGTATCCGCAGCCTCCGCAGTTCAGCTCATCGTCGACTGAGTACTTTCCCACGGTGCGCAGCGCCTCCTGAACTTGAAGGCTGCTGTACTCTTTTCGCGTCACGGGCGCGGCATCGTAGTGCTGCGCAATTCCAAGCGAAGGCTTGCGCGGAAGCTCAGCGGCCGGCTTTGCGTAGTTGACAATGTCGTAGCGGCGGCGAACCATGGATTGGTTGCGCGCAGCTTTGGGACCGTTCACGCAAGAGCCTGCGCACGAAGTCATCTCCACGAAGATGCTGTGCTTGGGATGCCACTCGGCGATGCCTTTCAAGGCTTGCTCAACATTGGACATTCCAGAGAAAGACATGTACCGCGAGCTATCCGCATCGCGTTTTCCGGTAATGCCTGGAATCATTCCACCGTCGATGGGATAAAACGCGCCCTCTTCGGCGGCTTCAGGCTGAAAGCAATCCTGCGGCGTTTCGGCCAGTTCCGCCAGTTGAATCTTTTCTTCGGTGAGCCAAAGGTCCAGGTCTTCGAACGTAAGTACGGCATCGAGAAGCTCGGGATGCATTTCAGCTTCCCGCTTCTTCGCAATGCAAGGCCCAATGAAGACGATCGCAATGTCGTCTCCGTACCTGGCGCGTAGCATCCTGCAATGCGTCAGCAGAGGCGACAGGATCGCCGAAACGTGAGACTGGCATTCGGGATGATACCTGGCTATGAAACTTACAACAACCGGGCAGGCGGAAGAAATCCATATCTGCTCCGGCTCGCTGTGCATGAGTGCACTCACACTGGCCGAGACTTGCTGGGCGCCCAACGCGGTCTCCGACACGGCATAGAACCCCAGCCGCTTGAGAGCGTGAATGACCTGGGCCGGACGAACTCCCGGAAACTGTGCGACAAACGAAGGCGCAAGGGAGACGATTACCTTCCTTCCGCTTGCCAGAAGGGCTTTGGCGCCGGGCAAATCATCGCGCACCTGCTTTGCATTGCTGGGGCAGGCTAGTACGCATTCACCGCACAGGATGCAAAGCTCGGACACGACGCGCGCAGAACCGTCCTGCACCCGGATCGCTTTGACAGGACACTCGCGGATGCACTTGTGGCAGTCTTGACACTCGCGCTCCTTAGTGTAGATGGCATTAAGCCCTTCCATTATCTTCTCCAAGCGGGCTGTCCAGTTGCGGCAACAACTCGCGCAATCTTCTCGCGCCAATGCGGCGGCGGGGTGCGCCGCCTGCGTCACTGGCGCTCCGAACTATCTCGACAGCTTCCGGAAAAGGGGGGCCAAGGAAGAGTAGAGGTCTTCGTTATGCACAACAATGTGTTTAGGGAGTACCAGCTGCACGTCGGCGAAGTTCCAAATGGCCTCGATGCCTCCCTTCACCATTTCATCCGCCACGACCTGCGCCACTTCGGCGGGGGTTGTGACGATGCCCAAGTGAATACTCATCCGCCAAGCAAGGTCGCCCATCTTGTGGAGAGGCATTACCTCCCGTCCGTGGACGGAACGACCGATTTTGTCGGGGTCGGTATCGAAAGCCCCCACGATGTGAAGCCCGAACTTCGAAAATCCCTCATGGCCGAGCAGCGCCGTGCCCAGGTTCCCTGCTCCCGCGAGGAATGCCTCGTTTACGTTGTTCCAGCCAAGAAACGACTCGATGGCCCGAAGGAGCTCGTCGACCGAGTAGCCGAGCCCGGGCTTGCCGATAACTCCGGTATATTGAAGATCCTTGCGGACTTGCACCGGGACACAGTTCAAACCCCGTCCGATCGCACTGCTCGACATCTGGTGGATTCCCTTGTCGGCGCTGCTGGCGAGGTAATGGTGATAGAGGGGTAGCCGTCCCAAGCTAGCCCGAGTAATGACGAGGGAAGCGGCCCGTCGAGCGATCTTTATATTCGATAAATTTCTATCGATAAGCATTTATCTAATCTAGAGCTTTGCTACCGCCATCAACGGTGACCGCGGTCACGCTCCCGAATCGCCATATAGTCGCAAAAGACCAGGCGAAGAAATGTGACCGAAAAATTGCGTTACATGAACGCTGTAGAGGGTCACCGAACGCTCAATTATTTTCCGATGCAGAAGGTGGAAAAGATCAAGTTCAGGATGTCGTCGGAGGTGGTTTGGCCGGTCAGCGAGTCCAGAGCCCAGAGAGCGCGATAAAGGTCGAGCAGGATCATTTCGTGGGGGATGGCGTTTGCATTGGCCTGGGCGGCGTCGGCCAGGGCTGCAAGAGTTGTGGCGATGGCGTTGCGGTGGCGCAGGCTGGTGAGCATGCCGGGTTCGGCCGCGGCGCCGCCGGTGGCCAGGGCGAGAATGCGTTCGCGCAACGCGGCAATGCCTTCGCCGGTGAGCGCGGAGGTGGCTACCTGGGGCAATCCGCCGCACTCGGGTGGGGCCAAGGCAGCCGGAGCCAGGTCACTCTTGTTGATGGCTACGATCGCTGGACGGCCCTCGACGGATGCGAATAGTTGCCGCTCTTCCTCGTTGAGCGGCTGGGTCGCATCCAGGACGACGATTACCAGCGCGGCGTCGGCCAGAGCTTCCCGGCTGCGGACGATTCCCAACTCTTCCGCCTCTTCCAATGTTTCGCGCTGGCCCGTGCGCAAGCCGGCGGTGTCTACCAGTTCCAGCGGAATGCCGTCGAGTGAAATTCGCTCTGAGACGGTGTCCCGCGTTGTGCCGGGAGTCGCGGTGACGATGGCGCGGTCGCGCTCGACGAGGCGGTTGAAGAGGGAGCTTTTACCAACGTTGGGCCGGCCGACGATGGCCAGCGTCAGGCCGTCGTGAACGATTCGGCCGCGCGTGAATGAAGCTTCAAGCGCGGTGAGCGGCGGCGTCAGCTCATCGATGCGGCGGGCGATTTCGGCCTGCGGTGTTACGTCTATATCGTCTTCGGCAAAGTCGATGCCGGCTTCGAGCTTGGCAATCAGTTCTACCAGCGACTGCTTCACCGGCTGCACGCGGTGGCTGAGAGCGCCCCCCAACTGGCTGGCGGCCTGGCGTGCCTGCATGAGCGTCTGCGCCTCAATCAGGTCGCGGACCGCCTCGGCCTGGGTGAGATCGAGGCGGCCGGAGAGAAACGCACGCTGGGTAAACTCGCCCGGCTCAGCCAGCCGTGCCCCCAAATCCAGAGCGCGATTGAGAAGCAGTTCCAAGACGACCGGCGAACCGTGCGCGGCGATCTCCACCAGGTCTTCGGAAGTATAAGAATGCGGAGCCCCGTAGAAGGTGACCAGCGCCTCGTCAATGCGGCCGCCGTCGATCCGCGAGTCCTCGTCGAGCACGTCGGCCAGACGGGCGCGACCGTGCTCCAGCGGATGGGTAAGCCGCACCAACTGCACGGCAATGGAAGCAGCTTGCGGTCCGCTCAAGCGCACGATGCCGATGCCGCCGCGGCCGGGAGGCGTGGAGACGGCGGCGATGGTGTCGATACTGGCTTCGGGGCTTGTTTGAGGAACGGCCATAGGCTTGGGAATAGTGTAGTGGCTGGCCCGGAAACCTGTGGGAAGACGTTTACCTTGAGGACTATAATCCGAGCAAACGCAGCCAAGCTGTTTTTGCGCTACCGGACCTGATTCGGACCGCGCAAATCACGCACCGAAAGTAGAAGAATCTCTTGAATTTGATCATGGGAAGTGAGCACGAGGCAATGCCCCGGCGGTCGGGACTTATGAGGAATGGTTTGAGGAGCCTGGTGCTTGCAACCATGGTTTTCGTGGTGGTCACTGCATGGGGGCAGCAGGCCGCGCAAAGTGCCTGGCAGGGTGTGCTGCGCAACGCGGCCGGAGCGCCTATTGGCGCGGCCACAGTGCGTCTTGCAGGGCCGGCCGGCGAGGCCGAGGCGAAGACGGGCGCAGATGGCCGATTTCAACTGTCTGCGCTGCCTGCGGGGCAATACCGGCTTTCAGTGGAGGCGAATGATCGAAAGGTCGAGTACGCTTTGCCCATCGATCTGGCGGCAGGCGCGCCCGCAGTTGCAATTACCCTTTCTGCCCGCGGGGAGTTGACGGTCGCATCGCTCAAGAGCCAAACCGGAACGGGCGGCGAAGAACTGTCAAGCCAGGCGGTGAGCGAGTTGCCGCTGAACAAGCGCGACTTTAGTACGCTGCTGCTTTTGGCCGCCGGCACCATGACTGACTCCAACGGGATGACCAACTTCACCGCCCAGTTTGCCATCAATGGGCAGCGCGGCGTGGAGGCAACCTTTGCCATGGACGGCGCCGACATCAGCGATCCGGAAATGGGTGGCGCGACGTTCACGAATTTCAACGTGGACGCGGTGGAGGGAATCGATTCCAGCTCGGGCTGGATGCCGGCCGAGATCGGCCGCGGCGCGGCGGGCTTTACCAACATCCGCACCCGCTCGGGAGCCAGCGGTTTTCACGGATCTTTTTTTGAGTTTGTTCGCAACTCCGCCTTTGACGCGCGCAACTATTTCGACCATCCGACCGAGGCCTATCCGGGCCGCATTCCGCCTTTCCGCCGCAATGAATTCGGGTTTACAAACGGTGGACCGGTCAACATTCCGCACTTCTACAACGGCAGCAAACGAACCTATTACTTTGTGCAGTATCAGGGCTTCCGGCAGGTGCTGGGCACCACGCAGGTAATGCCTGTTCCCTCGTTGGAACAACGCACTGGAATCGATCAGGTGACATACGCCGACGGATCCACCGATACGCTGACGGTGCCCGTGAATACCGACATCGCGGCAATTCTGGAGCGCTATCCCAAGCCCAATCTGACCACCGGACCCTACGGCCTGAATACCTACGCGACGGCGTCGAAGGTGGCGACGGACGCCAACCAGTTCTCGCTGCGGCTGGATCACAAGCTCACCAGCAAAGACCAGTTCTTTGCTCGTTTCGTCATGGACAACTTGAGCGGCCCGACCACCAACCCTGACCAGACGGCCATCGATCCAACGTTCGGCGTTCAGTACAACGACCAGCAGCGCAACGTGGTGGGCACGTACACCCGCACGGTCTCTCAGCACCTGATTCTGGAGTCGTCCATCAGCATCGAGCGCACCACGCCGGGCTTCCCCACGCCCAACCACACCGACCCTGCATTGAAGTTCGTCGACAGCATATTCGAGCCCTTCAACTCGGCCGGTGGGGCGGTGATGCAATCCTATGGAAATCTCTTTCAAGGTCGCCAGAATGTAGTTTTCTCAACCGCGCACCATACTTTTAAGGCGGGCGCAGAAGTTCGTTTGAATCGCGACTCGTCCTATTGGGGGATGGCTCCCAACGGCGAATACGATTTTGGCGGCGGCGCAGCGTACTATGCTGGAGAGCAGACCATTACCTCCGCAAGCGGCACACACAACGTGAGCTATGGCGACAAACTGCCCGACACAGTCAGCAGCTTTCTCACCGGCAGCCCCTTTCAATACACCATCTCCATCGCGCCCCCTGGAATCTCAAGTGGTAACCATATTGGCCCCGCTGCCGCCAGCCGCAACGACGTCAACGCTTATGTGCAAGATACCTGGAAAGTCACGCCTCGGCTGACACTCGATTACGGCGTTCGCTGGGAGTTGTACGGGCCCATTACCGAGCGCGCGCACCGCACTTCAAGCGTCGTGTACACCAACGGCAAGCCGGAATATGTCGTGAATCCGCAACCCGGCTATAAAACCAGTTGGAACGGGTGGGGACCCCGCGTTGAAGCTTCCTGGCAGGCCACCAGCAAGTTCGTGGCCCATGCGGGCGGTGGCCTCACCGTGATCCCGCCCAATCTCTGGCAGGATAACTTCCTTACCGGCGCTGCGCCATTCTCCGTCATGCCGCGCCTTCTCTCCGCCGCGGTGGCGCCCATCGCCTATGGGTTCAAGCTCACACCCGCGCAGTTGCCAAATGCAGTGACTCCTGACGGGCAGGACATTCTGCACAACGGTAACACCAAGGAAATTGCGCCTAACACCGTGATGGATGTGGATCGCTACGAGCAGGAACTGGCGGCGCTCACTCCTGGCGGCACTGTAAGCGACATTGCCATCAATGGCATGGCCGAGAATTTCGGCGATGGCACGCTTTTTACCTGGACGGCAGGCTTGGAGCGAAAGTTCGGCAATCTCACCGCGGACGCAAGTTATGTCGGCACCGAGGCCCAACATCTACCGCGCGCCATCTATCCCAATGCCTTTCCCGGTGCTGACCCTGCCTTTGCCCCGCTCACAAGGTTTGACGCTTCGGGAAATGTCATCGGCGGATTTGGTTCGATGAGCCTGATTGCGGCTTCCGCGCATTCCACCTATCATGCCCTGCAAACCTCGCTTTCAGGTACCGTGGGCCATGGAGGACCTGGCATTCAGGCCAGTTATACCTGGGGCAAGTCCCTCGACGACACCAGCACGGTGTTCGGCGCCACGGGGACCACGGGAGCCGTTGTCCAGGGCAACCCGCAGAACCCCTATGACATGCATCCGGAAAGGGGTCTATCGGCGTTCGACGTGGCCCACGGATTTGGCCTGAGCGTTGCACAGGACATGCACATTGAAAGCATCGGCTTTCTTCAAGGCGTCAGCAAGAAGATCACGGATGGCTGGGAACTGCTGAGCATCTCAAGCATCAGTTCGGGTTCGCCTTTTACCGTCTATTCGGGCGTGCAGCAGACGGGCGCGGGATCAGGCGGTGCAGATAGGCCGGACCAGATTGCCAAGCCGCACCTGTCAACAGCCCGCGAGAACCGCCAGGACTACTTTGGCCACGGCGCCAGCAACGGCACGGACTTCTTCTTCACTCCCACCCATGTAGTTGGTGGTACCGGGCCGAACCAGGGACGCTTCGGCACCCTGGGCCGTAATACGTTTCTTGGTCCGGCTTACTACAATTTTGATTTTGCGTTCATCAAAGACACTCCCTTCGGCAGCCGCCGCAATGGGGTTGAGCGAATGGCCATGCAATTCCGCGCGGAGTTCTTCAACCTGTTCAACATCGTCAACATGGGTTTGCCGGCGAACGTTCTGAACGGCGCGGGTTTTGGCGAGATCAGCAAGACGGCGGGCACATCGCGGCAGATTCAGTTCTCGCTGAAATTGATCTACTGAGTTCCGCAGACCGGGTTTGCCGCAACCGACGCTACTTGGTATAAAGGTTGCGCCGCGGCCCGGTCGCATTTCCCTGTCCGGACCCTGAAGGACTGAAATGACAACTCAGCGATTCTCAACAGTCGCCTGCAGCATTTTCGCGGGCCTGCTCCTTGCGCTTTGCCCAGTTTGCTCTACCTCGCAGCAACCGGCGAAGCCTGCGCACAATGAACTCACCAGGCCCGAAGTTGTGGGCTTCTCTTCCGAGCGGCTTGAGCGGCTGCACAACCTGATGCAGCAGGCCGTTGACCAGCAGCAGGTGGCCGGCGTGGTCACAATTCTTGCCCGTCACGGCAAGATTGTGGACTACCGCACCTACGGCAAGCGCGACATAGCCAGCGGCGCGCTGGCCACCAAAGACACCATCTTCCGCGATTACTCCATGACCAAGCCGGTCACCGGCGTGGCCATGATGATCCTTTATGAGCAAGGTAAATGGCTGCCGTCGGACCCTATCTCCAAATTCATCCCGGAGTTTGCGCATCTCAAAGTCTTCACGGGTGTAGACGCAAATGGGAAGATGATTCTGGTGGACCCCGACCACGCGCCGACAATGCGGGAACTGATGAGCCATACGGCTGGGTTCACCTACGGCTTCTTCGGTGACTCGCCCGTCGACAAGATGTATCGTGACGCCAAACTCCTGGAATCCAGGAATCTCCAGGAATTCATCGACAAGCTGGCCGCGATTCCACTGACGTATCAGCCGGGCAAGGGCTGGACCTACTCCATGTCAATGGATATCGAGGGCTACATCGTCGAGAAGCTCTCCGGCAAACCGCTCCCGGTCTTCATGCGCGACGAGATCTTTCAGCCGCTGGGAATGAAGGACGCGGGCTTCTACGTGCCACCGGACAAGGTCGCGCGCTTCGCTACCCTCTACTGGGTCGATTCCAAGGGGGGATTGACGGCCACCCCGACCGGCAACCTTCCCGCGTCGAACTACTTCGCAGAGCCTACCATGCCTTCGGGCGGCGGCGGGATGGTTTCAACTGCTGAAGACTACTACCGTTTCGCGCAGATGCTGGGCAATGGCGGCGAGTTGAATGGCAAGCGCATCCTCGCGCCCTCCAGCGTCAAGCTGATGGGTTCCAACCATGTGCCGGCTGAATTGCTCACCGGCCAATATGGCATCGGTCTTCAAACTCTGCGCCCGGGCTTTGGTTACGGCTACAACTGCGCCGTGGTCTTTGATCCGGCTGAGGCCAACCTGCCTGATGGCAAGGGCACCTTCTTTTGGGATGGAGCCGCGGGCACATGGTTCTGGGTCGACCCCACTAATGACATCGTCTTTGTGGGTATGATTCAGCGCATGTACGGCGGCCCCAGACCCATGAACCTCGAGTACCTGAGCCGCGCTGTGGTTTACCAGGCGCTGGTCGATCCGCGCAAGTGATTGGTTCAAGCCTGCTTGCCTTGCTTTCGAAGAGCCGATTTGCCGCGCGATGCGGCCTGGAGAAAAGATGAAGACCCGTCGTTTTGCTGTGTTCGTCGCATTCAGCGTTTTGTTGGCCGCCAATTTGTCCGTCGCGCAGCAGCCGCCTAAGCCGCAAGCGGCCCGGCCGGCGCTTAGCCTCACTCCCGTCAAGCCGGAGACCGTGGGATTTTCCTCTGAACGTTTGGAGCGCCTGCACGCGCTGATGCAACAGAAGGTGGACCAGAAGCAGATCTCGGGGTACGTCACCATTTTGGCGCGGCATGGCAAGGTGCTGGATTACAGCGTCGGCGGCTTGAAGGACATCGCCTCTGCGAAACCGATGACCAAGGACGCCATCTTTCGCGACTACTCGATGACCAAGCCGGTTACGGGTGTGGCCATGATGACTCTCTACGAGCAGGGGAAGTGGCTGCCATCCGATCCCGTCTCCAAATTTGTCCCGGAGTTCGCGCACTTGAAGGTCTATAAGGGGCTGGACGCGGACGGCAAGATGATTCTCGTCGATCCCGATCATGCGCCGACGATGCGCGAGTTGATGAGTCACACGGCTGGATTCCTTTACGGGTTTGGCAATTCGCCCGTGGACAAGATGTACCAGGACGCAAATCTGTTTGGCTCAAAGAATCTGGACGAGTTTATCGGCAAGCTGGCCAAGCTGCCGCTGAGTTACCAACCGGGGACGCAGTGGGTCTATAGCGTGGGGATGGACATCGAAGGCTACATTGTTGAGAAGCTCACGGGCCAGACGCTGCCCAACTTCATGCGCGACCAAATCTATAAGCCGCTGGGCATGCGCGATGCAGGGTTTTTTGTGCCAGCCGAGAAACGTAGCCGTTTTGTGACCAACTATCGCGCCGACGACAAGGGCAACCTGACGGAAATGGCGGACGGCGGGCTGCTGGGCATTAACTGGGTTGCGGACCCGGGAATGTCTTCGGGCGGCGGCGGCATGGTTTCAACTGCAGAGGACTACTACCGCTTTGCGCAGATGCTGGCCAATGGCGGAGAGTTGGAGGGCAAGCGCGTGCTCTCTCCGGCCACGGTCAAGCTGATGACTTCAAATCATGTTCCGGCGAGCGTGCTCACGGGCGCGTTCGGCGGCGGGATGCACGTGATGCGGCCGGGCTTTGGCTACGGCATCAATGGCGCGGTGGTCTTCGATCCGCCTGAGGCCGACCTGTCTTTTGGGAAAGGCACGTATCTGTGGGATGGCGCGGCGGGTACGTGGTTTTGGGTCGATCCCGCCAACGATGTGGTTTTTGTGGCGATGATCCAGCGCATGGGCAGCCCGGACAATCATTATCTCGAATATCGTTGCCACGCGATTGTGTATGGGGCGCTGGTGGATCCGGGGAAGTAAGCGGACCGGGACCGCGCAAAAAAAGCTGCACGTTTATGCGGAGTGTTTTCTGCGCAAAACTGGGTGACATGGAGCGAGGTCTGGCTTGATCGGAGAGTAGCGCCGGCCTCCTGGCCGGCTGTAGCGCGGACGTCCCCGTCCGCGCTCCGCGAAGCTCGATTTCGCACAGGACTCGTCGCGAACTTACGAGATTTGTAGTGCCGGGAATCGAGAGAGCGTGGGTCGGGAGACCCACGCTACAGCCGGCCGGGAGGCCGGCGCTACTTGGCGTTTGCGCGGCGTTGGCTGCTTTGCTACTTGAGCAGGTCCAGGGCGATGGCGGTCATTGCGGTTACACCGGCAGTGATGGCCGGCGCGTAGACGGGTGCGAACTTGGAGGAGTGCAGTCCCGGCAAGGCCACGCCGGTGGTGTGGCTTTCGGCCAGCTTTACCGGATCGGAGGCGCCCAGCCAATACATTACGGCGGGAATCTTGCCATCCATGGAAAACGACCCCACATCTTCGCTGCCCATTACCGCGTGGGCATCGACCACGCGCTCAACGCCAAGCGCCGAAGCGGCGACGGCGCGAACACGGTCGTTGAGCGCGGCGTCGTTGATGGTGGGCGGCGTGCTTTCTCCCAAGGTGACCACGGGCATGCGATCGGCGGGAACGCCGTAGGCCTCGGCCAGCCCGTTCGCCGTGCGGCGTATGTCGGCAACAATCTGATCGCGCACTGCGTTCGAATAGGTGCGCAGCGTGAGACCCATGGTCACTTCGTCGGGAATGATGTTGTTCTTGGTGCCGCCGTGGATGGTGCCGATGGTGAGCACGGCCGGCTGCTGCGGATCGATCTGGCGGCTGACAATGGTCTGGGCCACCATCACAAACTCGGCGGCCAGCACAATGGGGTCCTTGCCCGCCTCGGGCCGCGAGCCGTGACCGCCGATGCCGCGCATGGTCACGGTGATGGTGTTGGAGCTGGCCATCAACGGCCCGCTCTTGAAGGCTACGGAACCGGCAGGCGCATCGGGTGAGTCGTGCTCGGCTACCACCAGGTCGGGCTTGCCAAAGCGGCCGTAGAGATTGTCGGCCATCATAGCTGCCGCGCCCGCGATGACCTCCTCGGCGGGCTGGCCAATCAGCATCAGCGTTCCGTGCCATTGCGCTTTGCGGGCGGCCATCTCGCGGGCCGTACCCAGCAGTACCGTCATGTGCAGGTCGTGTCCGCAGGCGTGCATCACGCCCACTTCTTGCCCCTGTGCGTTGGTGGATTTTACGGTGCTGGCATAGTCCAGGCCGGTATTCTCGGTGACCGGCAGCGCATCCATATCGGTGCGGATCAGCAGCCGCGGGCCGGGGCCGTTTTCGAGAATGGCCACCACGCCAAAGGCCTGCGTTCCGTCTTCGTATTTGCCCACATGCTCGGTGACCGTGTAGCCCAGCTTGCGCAGTTCGGCGGCAACGAAGGCTGAAGTCTGCTCTTCGTGGCGCGAGAGTTCGGGCGTGCGGTGCAGGTGCTTGTAGGTCTCGGTGAGGGCGGGCAACTGCTTTGCGACTGAGTCGGCGAGACCAGCAGGAGTTTGCGCGGAGATGGGCAAAACAGTGGCGGCAACAGCGGCAACAGCAAGAATTCGGATCAGCATCGCAGGGCACCTCAGAACGCGCAGGGATTTTTGCGTTTATCCGCCAGCCTAACACAATGAGCCACGCGCCCTTCCACACCCTTGGCCAAAACGGAAAGAACCGAGGACAGAAATCCTTCGTATTGCATTCCCATAGAGGCCGGTGTATATTGCTCCTATTGGTTGGCAAGAGGAGCTACGGCATTGTCCAAAGGTTCAAATCAAGACAATGAGAAGCCAAAAGCAGATTCTTCGCTCACCACCCCCAAACTGAAAAGCGTTTGGGGCCCCGTTCACTCAGAATGACAGCAGTCCCGTTCACTCAGAATGACAGCAGTCCCGTTCACTCAGAATGACAGCAGTTTCACGTTGGCTGGCAGCAATGGCAAGGCCACCGGGGATAGGGGACTAACAGGAGAAGGCAATGGGCGATAAAACCGATGTCTGGCAGGGCACTTTGGCGTTGATGGTGCTGCGTACGCTGGAGACCATGGGGCCGCTGCATGGCTACGGCCTGGCGCGGCGCATTGAGCAGACCAGCGGCGACCTGCTGCAACTGAACTACGGCACGCTCTACCCGGCGTTGCTGAAACTGGAGCAGGAGGGGTTCATCCGTTCCCGCTGGGGCGTATCCGACAACAACCGCAAGGCCAAGTATTACGAGCTGACCAAAGCAGGCCAGCGCCAGGTGAAGAAGGCCGCAGCCGACTGGGAACAGGCAACCGCGATCCTGGCGCGGTTTCTGGAGCCGGCCGAGGAGGTTTGATGCGCAAACTGAGAGCCTTATGGGCGCGGCTGGCCGGCGTGTTCGGCGTGCGGAAGGCGGATGACGACTTCGCCGCGGAACTCGAAAGCCACGTTGCTTTGCACACGGAAGACGGGATCCATGCCGGGCTCAGTGAAGAAGAAGCGCGGCGCCGGGCGCTGATTCGCCTTGGCGGAGTGGAGCAGACACGGCAAGTCTATCGCGAGCAGCGCGGATTCCCAGGAGTCCAGAATTTGGTGCAGGACCTGCGGTTCGCTCTTCGTCAACTGGTGAGGTCGCCCGGGTTTGCATTGGCGGCCATCCTGACGCTTACGCTTGCCATCGGCGCAAACACGGCCATCTTCAGCGTGGTGAATGCAATTCTGCGCCATCCCGCAGGAGTTGATCATCCCGAGCGCGTGGCAGCCATGAACGTGCGGTATGCGCAGTTCAATCTCGACGTGCCCGTCATCTCTGTGCCCGACTATGCCCTGGCCGTCGCGATGAAAGACCAGGTGGAAGCCGCGGCGGTGGAGCGCAGCGCCAGCTTCAACATTGTGCGGGGCGGCGTGACGGAACACATTTCTGCAGCGCGCGTCTCCTCGCAGTGGTTCCAGGTGTATGGGGCAAGGCCGATTGCAGGCAGGGTTTTCACAGCCGAAGAAGACCAGCCCAACACGGCTCCGGTGGCTGTGCTCAGCTATGGATTTTGGCAGCGTGCATTCGGCGGCCGCAGCGATGCGGTGGGCCAGACCATGATGCTGGACCAAAAGCCGTATCTGGTGATCGGCGTTATGCGCAGCGACTTTGCCTGGCCGCGCGATTGCCAGTTCTGGACCCCCATCGCGCTGGCCCCCACGGCCTTCGCGCCGGACCAGACCTTCAACGAGAACTTTCGATCCGTAGTTCGCCTGCGGCCTGGGGTCTCAGTGCAGCAATTCAACGCCGCGTATTCAACGAAGATATGGGAAGAGTTGCGCCGCGCAGGTGCTGGGGGCTTCGCCACCAGTTCCGGCTGGGGAGTGTACGCGGCCCCGTTGACCGAATCCGCGGCAGGCCCGCTGCGCAAGCCGCTGTACGTCCTGTTTGGCGTGGTGGGGTTGATCCTGCTCATCGCCTCGGCCAATGTCGCCGGCTTGTTTCTCGCGCGAACTTCGGCGCGAAGCAAAGAGTTCGCCATTCGCATCGCACTGGGTGCAAGCGCATCGCGCATTGCGCAACAGCTTTTCATTGAAACGGCGCTGCTGGCCGGAGTTGCGGCGGCTTTGGGCATTGCGGCGGGTCCCTTGCTGGGACGCTTGCTGCTGGTGATGGTGCCTGGTCATCTAGCTGCTGGATATGCGGTCGGTATCGATCCGGCGGTGCTCGCTTTCACTGCCGGTACTGCGCTGCTTACCTCGTTGATTGCGGGGCTCGGCCCGGCCTTCAAAATGATACTTGAGCGCAAGCGGATGCAGTTGCACGAAACCGGCCGCGGCGCGACGGCATCGGCTGACAAGCAGCGGCTGCGCCGGGCATTCGTCATAGGCCAGATGGCGCTTTCGTTCCTGCTGCTCTCGGGAACTGGCCTTTTTCTCGCCAGCCTGCAACAGCTTCAGCATGTCGATCCGGGATTCAATCCGCGCGGTGTACTTGCGGGGCGGGTTGACTACGACGGTGAGGACTTCAAGAAGACACAGCCACGGCAGGCCGCGTTCCTTCACACTACGGTTGACAGGCTTGCGGCTCAACCCGGCGTGGTGGCAGCGGCCGCGGTTGACCCGTTACCCTTCGGTTCCGACATGGTTGGATCGAGTTCCTTCGACATTGAGGGACGTCCGCCCGGCCCAAACGATCCGGGGCCGCACAGTCACTTGACGTTTGCCACTCCCGACTATCTGAAGGTGATGCGCATCCCCCTGAAGGCGGGCCGATGGTTTACCGAACAGGACCAGGATGAAGGCCTGCGGGTGGTGGTGATCGACGAGCGCCTGGCGCGCAAGTACTGGCCCAACCAGAACCCCATCGGTCAGCGGCTCGATTCAGGGCCCAGAAATCGATGGGCCACGGTCATCGGCGTGCTCAGCAACATACGAGCCGGTTCCCTCGAAGAAGACGCGACGGACGGCACACGTTACTACCCGTTCGCGCAGGCCACCGACTCAGGAGCATTCTTCCTGGTTCGCGCCGGAGACGACCCCAACCCCATGGCCTCTTCAATCAAGGCCGCGGTGGCATCCGCCGACTCGTCCCAGACGGTCACCTCCATCGTCACGGTCGAAACCCTGATTTCGGACTCGCTCGCCGGGCGGCGGCTGATTGTGTGGATGCTTGCCGCCTTTGCGGGTCTGGCCTTGCTGCTGGCGATGGTCGGCATCTACGGACTGATCAGTTATGTCACTTCGCACCGGACCAATGAGATCGGAATCCGCATGGCGCTGGGGGCTAAGCGGAGCGACGTGGTCGGCCTGGTGCTCAGAAGCGCGCTGGGCTGGGTGCTGACCGGCCTTTCGCTGGGAATTGCACTGGCCATTGTGGCAACCGCCTGGCTGCGGCACGTCTTTGCTGTCTTCGGCGGGGGCGCTGCGGTCTCGTTGGCGGCGGCAGCGATTCTGCTATTCGCCGTGGGTGCCTGCGCGTGCCTGATTCCGGCTCGACGCGCGGCATCCATCGAACCCATGCAAGCGCTGCGAACGGAATAGGAGACTGCCCGATGCACAAACTGAGAGCGTTGTGGATGCGGATCCTGGGGCTGCTCGGCGTGGGGCGCGATGGCAGCGAATTCGCCGCCGAGTTGGAAAGTCACATCGCCATGCACACCGAAGACGGGATCCGCGCCGGGCTCAGCCGCGACGCAGCGCGGCGGCAGGCGCTCATCCGTCTGGGCGGAGTGGAACAGACGCGGCAGGCTTATCGTGAGCGGCGCGGATTGTCGTGGATCGAAAACCTTCTGCAGGATGTTCGCTACGGCTTGCGCACGCTGCGCAGAACTCCGGGCTTCACCTTTACAGCGGTGGCGACGCTCGCACTCGGCATTGGAGCCTGCACGGCGGTTTTCAGTTTGGTGAACGCGGTCTTGATCCGGTCGTTGCCCTATGGGGATCCGGAGCGGCTCGTCTACCTCTTCACGCCAAGTCCGAGCCTCAAGCTTCCAGCGGAAATCATCGGCCCCAGTTACGGCGACTTCTTCGACCTGAAGCGGGAGAGCAAGTCGTTCGCGGAGATGACTGCATACGAGCAAGCGACTTTCAATTTCGCATCGCAAGGCGCAGTGCAACGGATCGGCGCGGCGCGGGTGGACGAAAACTTCTTCTCAACCCTTCAATCCGCACCGGAGCTGGGCCGCAGGATCGGAGCCGACGACAATCAGCCGGGCCATGACAAAGTAGCCGTCATCGGTCATTCGCTTTGGGTATCGATGTTCGCCGGCGCAGCGGATGTGTTGCAACATTCGATCCATTTGGACGGTGTGAGTTACAGGATCGTTGGCGTCATGCCGCCTGAATTCAGTTATCCGCTCAGCTCCGACCTGCCCTATGGCAATCCGCACGTAAAATCGACACTCCTTTGGGTGCCGCTTGTGCTCAGCGCTCAACAGAGGCAGGACCGGGAGCCCGCGGCTAACGTGACGGTTGCGCGCTTGCGGCCTGGAGTCTCTATTCGGCAGGCGCAGTCTGAGATGAGCAGCATCATGGCGCGGCTTGACCGATCGCACACCGGTCCGTGGAAAGATTGGGGTGCGCTGGTCGAGAGCTTTACCGGCATATCGGTAGGGCCTGTGCGGCCGCTGATGCGGTTGCTGCTGGGCGCTGTCTTGATCGTATTGTTGATCGCCTGTGGAAATGGGGCGAACCTGTTGCTGGCCCGGGCTTCAGGGCGGATGCGCGAGCTTGGCGTGCGCGCGGCGTTGGGCGCCGGGCGTGGCCGCATGATGAGGCAACTGCTCACCGAGTCGCTGCTGATCGGCTCAGCCGGAGGGGCGGCCGGCGTTGCCCTCGCCTACATCTTTTTGCGGGCCTTGCCTTACCTTGACCCCGGCAATATACCGCGGCTCAATCAGGCGTCGCTCGATACGCGCGTCCTGCTCTTCACCGTGGCCGTGTCGCTGATTACGAGCGTGCTCACCGGCGTTCTACCCGCACTGAGCGCCGCGCGGCTCAATCTGACCGACTTCCTCAAGACCGGCGCGGGCAGGGGCTCGGCCGGTGGTCATGGCCGGGCTCAGGGCATCCTGATTGTTGTGCAGGCAGCCATGGTTGTGGTGTTGCTCACCGGCGCTGGGTTGCTGATTCGCAGTTACATCAACGTCGAATCCGTGAACACTGGCTTTTCAAGATCCACGGTAACCATCAACGTAATGCTGGACGACCGCTATAGCAAGGGGCCGCAACGCCGGGAGTTCTTTACCAACCTGGTGGGCAAACTGAACGCGCTGCCCGGCGTAAGTGCGGTTGGAGCTGTGAATACTCTGCCCTTGAGCAACTCCGAAAGCCTGAGCACCTTTACGGTTCGTGGTTATCCAAACCAGAAGGGCCAGTTGGCCGAGGGCAGGGCAGCCACTGCGAACTATTTTTCAGCAATGAACATCCCGCTGATCGCCGGGCGCCCTTTCACAAGCGAAGACGATTCCCCGGAGGCGAAGGTCGTCATCGTCAATCAGAGTTTTGCAAACACGTACTTCGCGGGAAGCGATCCTATCGGCAAACAGATCGGCGGGAGCGACGAGGACGGCCATTGGAATACGGTGGTGGGCGTGGTGGCCGATGTGCGCCATTCCAGCCTGGAAGAAGCTCCGGCACCGCAAATCTATCGCCCGTTTAGACACGACGATTGGGATAGCAACGTGGTGGCCGTTAGCCGCTACATTGCCGTTCGCTCCGTGCTTCCACCGGCGACGGTCGCCGCTGAGATTCGCGCCACGATGAAATCTGTCGACCCCAACCTGGCAGCGGCGGAGATCCATTCCATGGGCGACCTGGTATCCGAGGCCAGCGCGCGGCGCAGATTTCAGACTTCGCTGCTTACTGTGTTTGCCGCCATTGCCCTGCTGCTGGCCCTGGTGGGTCTCTATGGCTTGATGGCCTACTCCGTAAGCCGGCGCACGCAGGAAGTTGGCATTCGCATGGCGCTGGGCGCGCAGAGAGTCGACGTGATGCTGCTGGTGATCAAGAAGGCCGGCTGGCTTCTCGGCCTCGGGCTTGCCGCTGGGCTGGCTTGCACGTGGGTTGCGGCGCGCACTCTGAAGGCCTTCCTCTTTGGCGTCAGCGAGCACGACCCGATGACAATTGTGGCGGTCTGCGGGTTACTGGTGTTGTCCGGGTTGATCGCCGCATTTTTGCCTGCGCGCCGTGCCGCTTCCGTCGACCCCATGCAGGCGTTGCGCACGGAGTAGAGGACGCAATGCCTGCGCGAAACTCTAGTGTGCGCCCTTCTCCCGCAACAGCGCCGCCACTGCCGCCACTTCTGTCTTGCCGTTTTTGGTGGCGAGCGCTAGCGGAGTGGTGCCGTCGTCGGCCTTGGCATTTACGTTGGCTCCCTTGACCAGCAGCATCTTCACCAGATCAATGAGGCCCCCCGCAGGCTGCCATCAGGGCCGTGTAGCCGTGGCTGTCTTTGGTCTCGGTGCTGGCGCCGCTATTCGGCAGCAGTCAGGGGTTAAAGCCCGACTCATCTTGGTTGGCATCCTGCGGCACAGCTAAAGCCGTGCTCTTTCAAAGCTGATCTAGACCAAAGGAGATCTGCTCGAAATCCCCCGGAATCTGCAGAAAAAGCCATTGGAAACTTCGGGATGCTACACTCCGGCAGAAAGGAAAGATGCATGGGCGCCACAAAGTTCGAATTCCGAATCCGGGTTGTGATCATGTGGGCGATTGTTACCCTGGGATTCTGGGCGCCCTGGATCGATCCCTGGGGACAATGGCCGGGAATGGGCAGGCGTATTCCGATGCTGGAGTGGCTTGCACTGGAACTGAGCCGCCTGGGTGTGGCTTCGTTCACCGTTGCTTCCACAGTCGTGATTTTGACGGCCACGCTGGTGGCGGCGCTCAGCGTAGTGCTTCGCGTGTGGGGAACTGCTTATCTGGGGCCGTTTACGGTAAGCCACCAGGAGATGCAAGCCGGCGCGGTGCTGGCCGATGGCCCGTATCGCTATTTGCGCAATCCGCTTTATCTCGGTTCCTGGTGCTTGTTTACGGCCATGGCTTTTCTTATGCCGGTCAGCGGGGCACTGTTTGCCACGGCCTTGCTCACGGTTTTTCTGCTGCGCCTGATCCTTGGCGAAGAGGCGTTTCTCCTGGGTCAACTGGGCGAGCCCTACCGGGAATATCTGCGCGATGTGCCGCGGCTGCTGCCTCACCTGCGGTCCAAGCTCAAGCCTGCAGGGCGCAAGCCGCACTGGCTCCCCGCCGCAATGGCGGAGCTGTTTCCCATCAGCGTATTTCTCATCCTGGCTTGCTTGTCGTGGAGATACGATAACCGGCTCATGATCAGGGCAATCATCGTCTGCTTTGGGGTCTCAGTGGTGGTGCGGGCGCTTATGCCGGGCACCCCTCAAGAGGCAGAGAAAGCGGGCTAACTGCCTTGCTTTCCGTGAGTGCCCAGGTGCGTGAACCCAAAGCCTGACGCATACTTGAGGCCAAAGCCCAGCAGCCTGTCTACTCCGATATGGTTGACCCAGATCAGCGCGAAGGGCAGCAGGCCGTGCGAATCGGGCAGTAATAGAGATGCAACTCCCAGCGTGGCGGGCGTCACGTAGGAGTGGATGGAGTTGTAGATGCGCGCTCCCCAGCGGGGGCCGGCAAAATAGCCGAGCATGGAGAGGTCGGGCACGAGCCAAAGCGCGGCAAAAAGCCACCAACTGGCGCCGGTGTGCGTATAAAGCACAACCGTTACAAGCGCCGCAGCCAGCCCCTCAAGGCGCAGCAGAGTGAGAACCGGAGCGGCAACCGCGATTGCCGGGTAATGAGTCGTGGAAGATGCGGTAGCCATACCCCATGTGATGAGGTGAAGTATCGAACGGATGGAATCAATTTCGCATCCGTGCCGTGTGCCAGCCAAAGACAAAGGGGAAGAGCTGTGAGCTCTTCCCCTTTTTGTCCGCAGTCCGGAAAACTACTTCTTGGTGGGGGCGATGATGTCCTTGGCGGCCTTGGCCACGCGGAACTTGACGACGGTCTTGGCCTTAATCTTGATGGCCGCGCCGGTCTGGGGGTTGCGGCCGATGCGGGCCTTGCGCTCTGCCTTTACGAGGCGGCCGATGCCGGGGATTACGAAGACGCCGTTCTTCTTGGTCTCCTTGATGGCGGTCTCAGCCAACAGGTCCAGGAAGGCCGCGGCTTGCTTGTTGGTCAGTTGATTCTTCTCGGCCATCAGCCGCGTCAGGGCGGTCTTGGTCAGTCCAGTTGCCATGTGATGTTCTCCTTATGGGCATGCCCTCGGGGCAGCCGGTAATACGTGGAATTCCGTAGCAGGATGCGAACCGCTTGAGGGGGGCGCCACCGGGCAGCAATGCACGAAACCCCTGTATTCATGCGGGTTCTTAAGACCCTGTCGTTCGTTACAATGCGACTTTGGGGTGGGTAAAGTCAATCGAAAAACGCGGCTTTTCCACATATTTCTTCGGTATTTGCCGGAAATAGCCTATTTTTGCCTATTTTTAGCCTTTTTTGCAGGTTTTGCTCCTCGATTTCCGCCTCAGAGCCGGTCCAAAAGGTGAAACTGCGGAGCGGTTAATTCAGGCCGAAAAGGACCTTGCGCTTCGGCCCAAGCGTTGCGGCGATGGGGGTGTTGAGCGCATCCACCACCGGTGCGGCCAGCTTGAAATGCTTGGTCAGCAGCGCCGCAAAGCCCGGCTTGAGCGCCTCGGCGGCCGGCAGAGTGGTGCTCAGCCCCCACTGACGGCATTGGACCAGGTCCAGCGCCGGATGATCGACGGGAAACCCCTTCGGCGGACGGGTCAGCGAGTTGCCTTCGAATTCGGAGAATGTCCTGCGGACGGCGGGCTTCTTGAGGAGCGCGCGGAACTGCTTGTGGTTGTCGAGCAGCCAGTGGCGAATGGCGGCGAGCTGATCCTTCTCTGGCATGTAGGCCCCAGCGGCGACGATCACTTCCTTGGCGTCGATTTGGAAGTAGTACCCCGCGCCGGAGGTCTTGTCCATTCCCTGGTGCGACCACCATGCGGCCACGTGGGTTTTGTAGGGCAGCTTGTTGTTGCTGAAGCGCGTGTCGCGATAGATGCGGAAGAGGCTCTTCTCCGCCGGGCGCACAAAGGCAGGCGCAAAGGTGGTCATCGCGTCGGTCACCTTGCGGATGATGGCCAGCATCGGTTCTTTCAGCTCGGCTTCGAAAACAGCTTTGCGCGGCGTGAACCATTCGCGGTCGTTGTGGCGGGCGAGGTTGCGGAGGAAGGTTAGGGCTTCGGGACGGAGATAGGGGAGAGCGTTGGAAGGGGGTTTCTGTTTGAGGGCCATGACTAGTGAAGTGTATCGCGGGAGGGCGGGGGGAACGAGGCAGGAGAGGGCGGAAGGAGCAGGGGCCTTCAGGCCCCTGAACGCAATGGCTGATGTGTGACGGGGCCTTTAGGCCCGGACCGGGTTCCCCAGATGCGCCGGCATCGGGTTAAGCGATGGACAAGATGCCGAACTGTGGGCGTATCCAGTCGCCGTTTGAGCAAGGCCGCGTCGGACCGGGTTCTGCTCGATGTAGTGCACGGCGGCTGTGAACTTCTCCTCGGTCAGGATCTGCGTCTGATTGAAGCTGCGCATCCACACATCGAGTTTGCTCTTCAAGCGAAAGGAGAATCCACCCTTGATGTATTGCATCGCCTTTTCGAGAGAGACCTCCGGTGCGGGCGTGATGATGGCGTGAAAATGGTCGGGCATTATGACGAATGCGTGCAGCAGAAAACGGCCCTGGCCTTGATAGTCGATCAGCGTACGCTGTAGCAGTTCTGCGGTCGCCGAAACCTGAAAAAGGCGGCGGCGTTGCGCGGTTACGCTGGTGACGAAATACGTGCGGATTTCTTGCGGCGCAAATCGCATGGGGGCAGCTTATACCAAAGGCCCGTGGCTAAAGCCACTTTTCTTTGGGCGCCGGGTTCAGGGGCCTAAAGGCCCCTGCTCCTTCCGTCTTGTTGCTGCTCTCTCCTCAATGGCCTTCCCGGTACTGTCCTTGCCCTCTGCTAGAGTTACTCACGTATGCAGCCACGGACGATCCTTGCGGGCGGAGTGCTTTTTCTTCTGGCGGTTGTCACTCTCGACCTCTATCCGCCGCATCGCTACGCACAACTGCCGCCGTTCAACCAGAGCGGATACGAGTCACTGGCGCTGGCCGATTCATTGACGCATGGACGGGGTTTTGCAGATCCCTTTGCGGGCATGCCGACGGGACCCTCCGCGCACCTCGCGCCTGTTTTCCCGGCGTTTTTGGCGTTCATCATTTCTCACACCAGCAGCGGGCCGGCGGCCTACTTCGCGATGGAGTGCTGCGCGACCCTGATTGTTGTTCTGCAAATCTGCCTGTTGCCGCTGCTGGCGCGGTACCTGGGGCTGGGCTTTTACTCCGGCGTTGGTGCCTCGGTTCTCTGGCTGGTGGCGCGCGTTCCGCGAGAAGTCGTTTGGGAGCAGAACCTGGACGGCGTCCTGATTACCGTTCTCGCGTTTCTGCTGTATTCCGCTCTGCGTCGCCCGCTGCCGCTGCCACGCCTGGTGCTATGCGCATTGCTTTGGGGAGTGCTGATCCTGTTGTGCCCCGTGGCGCTGCTGGCCTTGGGCGCATGGATGCTTGCGCTTCACTTGGCCCGCACGCAGACACCGCGAACCAAGCTGCTGCTGTTGCTGCTCCCCTTGCTGATACTTGCGCCATGGATGGTGCGCAACTATCAAACGTTTCATCGCTTCGTCTTCGTCCGTGACAACCTGGGGATTGAACTTGAGGTTTCGAATAACTCCTGCGCTTCATTTTCCTTTGAGCTAAACCGCATGTCGGGATGCTACGCGCAGCATCATCCCAACGAAAATCTCGAAGAGGTTGCGCAGGTGGCCGCGCTGGGCGAGGTGGCCTACAACCAGCAGCGGCAGCATGTTGCCACGGATTGGATCAAAGAGCATCCGGGCGATTTCGCGCGACTGACTGCGAAAAGATTCGCAGCGTTCTGGATGCCCTCGCTGCTGATGCAGGAGCAGGAAGCGATCCGCAATCCGGTGCTCTATTCTCCGCTGCGCGACGCCATCGTCACCCTGGCGTCGCTTGGTACAATCGGCGGGCTGATTCTGCTGTGGGTAAGAAATCGCGGCGCGTGCGTGGTGTTCCTGGTGTGGCTCGTCACCTTTCCGGTGATTTACTACGTCACCCAATACAACGAGCGCGCGCGCATCCCAGTCGAATGGGCCATTCTGCTGCCCGCTTGCTACGCGGTGGGCGAGTTATGGAAGCGATTTGCGCCCAGGATTTAGCCAGCATTTCTCCGAAGGAGCCGGCGTTGCTGGACTGCGGCGTCCGGGGACCTGGCGAGAAACAGCGATGACGCGATAAGAGCAGGGGTGAATTGCGGCATGAGAAAACCTTCGCTTTGCGAAGCTGTTTTGCCATAAGCCGAAAGCGAGTTACCAGATGCCTGGCCGGATGATTTCGCCTGTTGTCGTATAGGTTCGTGCTGTCCCAGGTTAGGCACAAAAACAAAAAACGTGCCGAACCTGGGGCACCCATCGTCCGTGCAATATCTATCGGTCCGTGCAATTTCTATCGGTCAAGGGCCCAGCGGATCGCCGCAGGCAGTTTGTTTCACTTCTTCGGCTTGTCGTCGGGCTTGGCGGAGGGGTTGGTGTTGGTAATGTCCTGCCCTTCGTAAATAATCTTGGTCGTGGAGCCGAAGCGCTTGTAGTCGGAGTACTTGACCGTGTCCCGCATGTGCACGTCTTCGCCCATATAGCCGTTGCCGCCGCTGAAATGCAGAATCCCCTCGCCCTTGGTGTAGACCGGAAACCAGTAGTGTCCGTCCACCTGCTGCCGCCAGGTCATGAAGGGGGGGTGCAGATCCTCCTGGTTCTTGCGGGTGTCGTCGGGGACCATGCGGCCGTTGGTGACCACAATCTGCAGGTCGTTCATGTCCACCCATATCCGCCCCAGCAGGTAGCGTTTGTTCTTTTCAATGGTCTTGGGGCTCACGTCGAAGACGTAGCAGTCCACTTCGTCCACCTTTTGCCGGCCTACGTATTTCACGTCGTACTGGGGGATATCTTCGGTCGTCAGCACGAATGGATAGCCCTTTTGGATGTCCTGCAAATCGGAAGGCGACATACTGACACGCTGCAAGGTGTTTTGGGGCGCAAAGACCACCTTCTCCATGCGCCTGCCGGTGGAGTCAAAGGTCACATCGTCCACTTCGTACCATTCCCCGTCCACCTTGTTGTCGTCATCGATGGTTTGCACACGGGCGATGCGGCGGTAGGTGTAGTGGTTCAGCGCCTGCTGGAACTCGCTCTCCTTGGCAGCAAACTGGCGGATGATCTCCTCCGGCTTCGCGGCCGGCTCGGCGAGGTTCATGGGGCCAAAGCCGGCATCCAGGGCCATCGGTGTAAAGCTATCCTTACCCTGTGCCGCGCACGCCAAGCCAAAACCGGCCACCAGCAACACTGCCATCCAATGATTTCGCACCTTCATCTCCCTGATTCTCTTCAGTTGGCCAAGCTGGGACGACAGTTGCATTTGCTTTCTGCCGGTGAGGATGGGCGACCGCCCGGGCCTGAAGGCTCGGGAAATTCCCCACGTCTCAGGGGGCTGAAGCCCCCTGCTCCCTCCGACGACCGATCTACAACCGTGGTACCCGACGAACCTTGTCTCGAGGTGTCAACTGCAGGCTACAGTCCATCCCTTCGGTCTACCACATTAGACGCATGGACTTAAATACCGGGGTGGTCTCAGAATAAGTTGGCGGCTCAGGTACTTTTGGGCCTGTCCGGTCCGCCGGGTGTTTCGGGGCATGGCGAACAGGGGTCGCATTTCGCGATACCGCTCGGACTCCCCTGTTAAAGTGTCGATAGAGTTTCATAGCTGATTCCAGGAGATTTAAGGCTCGCATGGCGGATCCCTACCAGGTCGTAGCGTTCATCCTGACGGCGCTTCTGCTGCCTGGATTCGGCCACCTGTACCTGCGCTTCCGGGACACGCGTACGCTGCTCTGGTTCCTGGGATTCCTGCTGGCCATGGTTCGCATGTTCGCCGTTTACAAGATGGGCGTGTGGGATTTCTCCACCGGTTCCCACCCGTGGTTGGCTGCGGCCGGTCAAACCTCGATCCAGATCAGTTCAGCCCTTTTTCTGGCATCGCTTTCCCCGGCGCGATTTCGCATCGGCCGGGTGAGCGTTCTCTACGTGATCCCCTTTGCCATTCCACTGGTTGTGTTTTCTATCCTTCTTGAGGGCGTTTTTCACGGGGTTGCGCCCACTGGACGTTTGTTCCTCGTCTTCCCGCTGCTCGGACTGCTCTCTGTGGTGGTGGCCTTTCTTTGGGGGGTGGAAAACCCGAGCACACCGGGTTGGTTGGGCGGAGCAATTTGCGGTACAGCCGGTGTGTTTGCGCTCTGGACCCTGGTCGCCCATGGGCCAGCCTGGTCGCTCACCGCAGTTGAGAGCAGCACCCACATCGTTACCGCGGTGCTGGTGATTTTTGTCTTCCGCCGATTTTCGCCCGGGGTTTTGCTGAGCGTGCTAGGCTTTTCAGCCTGGTCGCTGAATATTCTGGGAATTCTGCCCACGGATATTTTTGATCCCGCGCTGAATGACAATATCGGCCGGGTTATCGTCCTGGGCAAAGTGGTAGCCGCGCTGGGCATGATTTTGCTGGCCTTGGAAGACCAGTTGGCCATCAACAAATCCGCTGAGGAGCGTGAGCGCCATGCGCGCCTTGAGATGGAGGCCTATTCCAACCTGGTCCTCTCCCGGCGCCGTGTGGAGGACTTCGACCAGCAGGCAACCGAGATTTGCGAGACGGTGGTAAAGCATAGCCGGTTTGCCCAGGCCGCTTTGCTGCTGCAGAATGGCGGCCGTTTCCGCGTGGCTGGCGCGGCTGGGTTTGGCGGCGCCGTGGTCAAAGCTCTCGATACTCTTGGGTCGCGCATTCCCGCGGCGGTATTTCTGGTCCCCGGCTCCGCACCGCCGGCGGTGGCGCACAGCCAGACGGTGAGGCTGGACCTGGACCCCTGGCTGGAGCCGGGCGACGACCTGAAGCGGCTGCGATTTACCTCCGCTCTTGCCGTGCCCATGGTCGGCCGCTCTACCACGGAAGGCACACTGCTGTTAGCTGGAATGCGCGGCGGCGAAGGGAATCATCCCCTGGCGCTGCGGGCTGAAGACCTGCTGCCCGTGGAGATGCTCACCGCGCGCCTGCAGTCGGTTCGCGGCCAGACCATGATGCTCGAGAAGCTCATCGACTCGGAGAAGTTTGCCGGCCTCGGCCAGTTGGCGGGCAATGTCACCCAGCAGTTGAACAATCCGCTGACGGTTATCCTGGGCTATGCCTCGCTGCTGGAGGAGAACAGCACTCTCGAACCCCAGGAGCGCCGCGGCCTGGATGCGATTCTTACCGAAGCCCGCCGCATGCGTTCCACGCTTGAAAGCCTTTCCCGCGTTGCCTATTCCAAAGGCGACCAATTTGCCGCCGTTTCGGTTGCCGAGCTTCTAGCCGATCTGGAGGAGCTTTATCGCACTGAGTTCCTGCATCGCGCAATCCACTTCCACATCAACATTGCTCCCGCGCTGCCCAGGATCCTGTGCAATGCCCAGCAACTGCGGCAGGCCGTGTTGCATTGTCTCCAGTTCGCCATGGATGCGATCGATGGGCCGGGAGCAGCCCAGGAGCGGACCCTGTCAGAAGACAGATTCATCAAGGTAGAGGCCACTGCCGAGGGAAACCGGGTGCAGATTCAGGTGGCTCACTCCGGCCCTGCTTTCCTTCATCCGGAGCGCGCCTTCGACCCCTTTGTGCCCGTCCAGGCCGCCGGAGAGACCACCGGCCTGGGCCTGAGCTTCTGCGCCACTATCTTGCGTGACAACAACGGAAGCGCCTCGGCGGTAAACCTGGAGCCGCATGGCGCGGCCATCATTCTTGAACTGCAGGCGGCGTAGAGCGCACCTTTATAGGTGGCCGAACAACCCAGAATTTGAGGTTTTGCGAGGTCCCTGAGGACCGGGAGGTCCTCAGGACAGCCGGCCAGGAGGCCGGCGCTACAGTTTTCGGTGGACTGGCGCAGTGGCTTTGCGGTCCCGCGAGAGATGCGCGCTAGTCTCCTCGGAAGCCGTACTCCCTGCCGGTGTAAACTTCTCATTCGCGCAAACTCGCGATTCCTCCGCGCGGACAAGGGAATTCCATGCACAGAAAAGCTCTCGCTCTCTCCATCGTTTCAGCCTTGATTGTGGCCGGCACGGCGTTCACGCAGGCCCAGGATGTGCAGTCCTGGCAGATTGGCCCGTTCACCCGCCCGGCGACCGGCGATCCGGTGATTTCGGCGCGGCCGGAGTCGAAGTTTACCGATCCTGTGCTGAAGACGCCGGTGAGCTGGGAGGCGCTGCACACCTTCAATCCCGCGGCCATCGTCCGCAATGGCAAAGTTGTGGTCCTTTACCGGGCTGAAGACAACTCGGGCGCAATGGAGATCGGCGCGCACACCTCGCGGTTGGGCATGGCCGAGAGCTCGGACGGCATCCACTTTACCCGCCGCGCCGAGCCGGTCTTCTTTCCGGCGGAGGACGATCAGAAAGCCCGCGAGTGGCCGGGGGGCACAGAAGACCCGCGCATCGTGGAGGCCGAGGACGGCACCTACGTGCTGACCTACACGCAGTGGAACCGCAAGGTTGCGCAGATGGCCATTGCAACCTCGAAAGATCTGGAGCATTGGACCAAGTACGGGCCAGCCTTTCTGGGCGCTTCGAAAGGCAACTACGACTTTATCTATTACAAATCCGCGGGAATCGTGACGCGGCTTGACCCGGTGAAGAAGCGGCTGATTGCCGCCAAGATCGATGGCAAGTATTGGATGTACTGGGGTGAGGGCGCCATTCACCTGGCCACTTCAAGCGACCTGATCCACTGGTCGCCGGTGGAGGATGCGCCGGGCGACGCCGTTGCATTGCTCGGTCCGCGACCGGGGCGCTTTGATTCGAGTTTCCCTGAGGCTGGCCCGCCGCCGGTGCTTACCGACGCAGGAATCGTGCTGATCTACAACGGCAAGAATGCCACCACGGCGGCACGAGATCCTGAGTTGGACCCCTCGGCTTATGCCGCCGGAGAGGCTTTATTCGATGCGCACAATCCGGCGCGGCTGATTGCGCAGACCGATCACCCGGTGCTGCGGCCCGCCATGCCTTACGAGAAGACCGGCCAGTATGCTGCCGGAACGACCTTTTCAGAAGGACTGGTTTACTTCAAGGGGCAGTGGTTTCTCTACTACGGGTGCGCCGACTCGCTGGTCTCTGTGGTGACCGCGCCGGGTGCTTCTGGCTTAACGCCCGGCGCGAAACCCGCCGCGGCTCAGCGCCCCATGACCTTTGAGGACATGATGGCCATGACGCGGCTGGGCGAGACCGCCGTTTCGCCGGATGGCAGGTGGCTGATTTACTCGGCTACCACCGTGAACCTCGACCAGAACACCAAGACAGCGGAGCTGTGGATTCAGGCCATCGCGGGCGGAGAGCCGCAGAAACTGGCCGTGGCGCAACCCGGCGACGGCGGACCGCAGTTTTCCGCCGATGGAAAGCACATTCTCTGGTTGAGCGGACGCGTGGGTGGGCAGCAGGTGTGGCTCGCAGACTTTGATGCTTCGACTGGAGCGACGAGCAATGCGCGGAAACTGACGGCGATTTCAACCGAGGCGGACAATGCGCTTTGGTCGCCGGACGGGCACTCTGTGGTCTTTACCTCTTCTGTCTATCCGGACTGTCCGGCGATCACGGTGGCGGATGAGGCCACTGGCAATAAGTGCAATGCCGATCGGGACAGCGCCCAGGCTGGCAGCAAGGTGAAGGCGCAGATTTTTACGCACCTGCTGTATCGCCACTGGAACCACTTCACCGGCCCCAAACGGTCGCACATCTTCCTTGCTTCGGTAGAGAACGGGGGAATCAGGGACCTGACCCCCAACGATCCGCACGACGTTCCGCCTTTTTCTCTTGGCGGGGGCGGTGGATTCAGCATTGCACCGGACTCGAAGGAACTGGCCTTTACCGAGAACCTGGACGAAGAGCCGGCAATCAGCACCAACGCCGACATCTTCACGCTGGATTTGACGAACCCGGCGGCCAAGCCGGTGAAGGTGAGCACTTCTGCCGGCGGCGACTTTTCGCCCGCCTACTCGGCCGATGGAAAATGGCTGGCGTGGCGCTCGGAGGAGCGCGCCGGGTACGAGGCCGACAAGTTCCGGCTCTTCCTGTATGACCGCGCGGCAAAAACGATCAAGGACCTGTTGCCCAAGCTCGACAACTGGGTGGACGAATTTGCGTGGACGCCCGACTCAAAGGAGATCTACTTTGTGTCGGGGCAGGACGGTTACGCGCCCCTCTACGAGGTTGAGGTCGCGAGCGGGCGCTCCTACCAATGGCAGACAATTGGCCAAGATCCGCAAGGGAAGCCGCAGACCCACGGCGAGTATGGCGATTTGCACGTTCTGCCGGATGGGGAATCGGTGCTGGCAGTCCGCATGGCCAGCGCGCAGCCGGGCGAGGTAGTCAAAGTCACACCCGCCCAGGCGATTACCGATCTTGGGCCGATGGGCCAGCCGTATTCGGGACTTCTGAAGGCGAGCGGGATGCCGCTGCCGAAACAGTATGTCCAGGTGACCCACCTGAACGATGCCCTGCTGGCTCAACTCGATCTGCAGCAGATGGAGTCGTTCTGGTTCAACGCCGCCGACAAGACCAGGCTGCAAGGATTCCTTTTCCGGCCGCCGGCCTTTGACCCGGCCAAGAAATATCCGCTGAAGTACCTTATCCACGGCGGGCCGCAGGGGGCGTTCGGCGACTCGTGGAGCTATCGCTGGAATGCGGAGCTTTTTGCCGCCAATGGCTACGTGGTGGCCATGGTGAATTTTCGCGGTTCGACCGGCTACGGGCAAACGGTTGTGGATGGCGTCAACGGCGACTGGGGCGGTAAGCCGTTCAGTGATCTGATGCTGGGCCTCGACTCCGCAGAGCAGCAGTACCCCTTCATCGACAAGACTCGCGAGTGCGCCCTGGGGGCCAGCTACGGCGGCTACATGGCCAACTGGGTGCTGGGCCACACCGACCGCTTCAAATGCATCGTGAGCCACGACGGCATGTTTAACGCCGAGTCGGCGTTTGGCTCGACGGAAGAAGACTGGTTCAACGTGTGGGAGTTCAAGGGCCATCCGTGGGATTACTACGGGACGCCGGACGCCGAAAATCCCTTCCGCAAGTGGTCGCCGTCGCTCTATGCAAAGAACTTCAAAACGCCTACGCTGGTGATCCACGGGCAGCTCGACTACCGGCTCGATGTGAGCGAGGGCTTCCAGCTTTTTGACACGCTGCAGTTGCTTAAGGTGCCGAGCAAGATGCTCTACTTTCCAGATGAAGGCCACTGGGTGCTGAAGCCGCAGAACTCGCGGCTGTGGTGGAAGACGGTGAATGAGTGGGTGGATCAGTGGACGGCAAAAGCAGCTTCTAGCCATTAGCTTCTAGCTGCTAGCTTGTTCGTAAACGCAACCAAAGAGGGTGCCCCAGGTCTCGCCTTTGAGACCTGGGATACCACAGACCAGATTTGAATCACCCTGAAACAACAACCTCGCGCTCGGATTAGACGAGCTGGAAGCTAGGAGCTAAAAGCTGCCTTTCGGACGCAAACCCGCCAAGCCACGCGCCTTCCTCAACGAAGCTGGACTCTACGACTACGCTGTGAAGGCGCTGGGCCGACAGATGCGCTCGGTCGCCGACCTGCGCCGGTTGATGCAGGCTCGCGTGGAACCGGGCGAGCGGGGAGAGGCGGTGATCGTTGCAGTCATTGCCCGGCTGCGCGAGTACGGCTTCGTGGACGACGCTGCCTTTGCCGAGACCTACGCGCGGCTGCGGCAGCAGAATGAAAAGCTGGGCGAGCGGCGCGTCCGGCAGGATTTGAAGCAGAAAGGTGTCGGCTCCGAGCTGATTGCCGAAACCCTGGAAGCCCGCTACGGCCAGACAAATGAAGAAGCCCTGGCCCGCGAGCACCTGGAGCGCAAGCGCATCCGCAAGCCGGAAAACCCTAAAGAGACGGCCCGCGTGATGCGGCGGCTGGTGACGGCCGGGTTCTCGACGGGCGTGATCTACAAGATCCTGCGCCAGTGGGATGTGCCGGAGGAAGCGCTCTCGGCCCTCGACAATCTGGACGAAGAACCGCACGAGGAGTGACATTCGGGTGCCCCGCCCTCGCCGCGTTTTTGTTTTCGCGGTTGGGGTCGGATACCGCGCGTCCAATTACACTAAAGAAGCCATGAAATTCCGCTCTGGGAACGAGATACGCGAAACATTTCTGCGCTTTTTTGAGACGAAGGGACACCGCCGGGTGCATTCTTCGTCGCTGGTGCCTGCCAACGATCCGACGCTGCTGTTTACCAACGCGGGGATGAACCAGTTCAAAGACCTTTTTCTGGGCGCCGAGAAGCGGGACTACTCCCGCGCGACGACTTCTCAAAAATGCGTCCGCGCCGGAGGCAAGCACAACGACCTTGAAAACGTTGGCTTTACCCGCCGCCACCATACGTTCTTTGAGATGCTGGGCAACTTCAGCTTCGGCGACTACTTCAAGCGCGACGCCATTGCCTTTGCCTGGGAGTTGGTCACCAGCGAGGAGTGGCTGGGCATCCCCAAGGACCGGCTCTATGTGACGATTTTCGAAGGCGCCGACGGCGTGCCGCGCGATGACGAGGCCGAGGGATACTGGATCGAAGCAGGCGTCTCCAAGGACCGCATCCTCGCGTGCGGGTTGAAGGACAACTTCTGGCAGATGGGTGAAACGGGCCCATGCGGACCATGCTCGGAGATTTTCTACGACATGGGCATGGAGGCCGCCGAGACTCCTGGCGTCGACCTTCCCTTCGGCCAGGACGATGCCCGCTACGTCGAGATCTGGAACCTGGTCTTCATGCAGTTTGACCGCTCCGCGGTCGTGGACCCTCAGACGAAAGCAACAACCTATACGCTCAGCCCACTGCCCAAGCCGTCGATCGATACCGGCATGGGTCTGGAGCGCGTAGCCGCCGTGCTGCAGGGCAAGGTCAGCAACTTCGAGACGGATTTGTTTGTGCCACTTATCAATGCAGCAGCAAAGATTGTAGGTTTCAAAGACAAGCCGATTACTCGGGGCGGCACCGGATACATCAACATCCCGTCACTGGAGGAGCAAGAGGAGTTCCGCGAGCGTAAGCGAATAGAATCTGCGTCTCTCCGGATCATTGCGGACCATGCGCGTGCTGCGACCTTTCTGATCTCTGATGGCGTGATTCCAGCGAACGAAGGACGAGGATATGTCCTGCGCAAAATCCTCCGCCGAGGAATTCGCCACGGACGCCTGCTTGGTCAGGAGGCGCCATTCATGTGCCAGATGGTCTTTGCCGTCAGGGACCAGATGGCAGTCGCCTATCCAGAGCTAAATGACAGCGCGGGGAGAGTTTCACAGATTATCGAGGCAGAAGAGCGGCAATTCGCAAGGGTCCTAAACGAAGGATCAAGACGCTTCGATATAGCAGTCGCGGATTTCATCCGTGCGGATGTTGAAAAGCACTTGAAATCTTTGGGGCCAAATGTTCCCCTTGACGGGTCATCAATGTACGACGATTTCGAGATATTTGATTCGCCGACACCCGGCCCTTCGATTTCCAGAATCATAAAGGCACTTAATTTCTATTCCACTGTGCCTCAGGCTAAGCGGCCGCCGATTATATTTCCGGGCGAGCGAGCCTTCCATCTGTACGAAACCTTCGGTCTACCGCTCGACTTCATGGCCGATGCCGCGCGTGATTACGGCATTGGCTTCGACCAAGCAGGCTTCGAAGCCGCACGCGCCGAAGAGCAAGCCCGTGCGCGCGCAAGTTGGAAGGGCGGGAGCCAGAAATCCGCCAGTCCGGCCTTCCGCGAACTGCCCAAGACCGACTTTCTGGGCTACAAACAGCTCACCGCCCCCGGCGCTGAGGTCCTCGCCATCGTGAAGGACGGCGTGGGCGTTCCGGCCGCCAAGGCTGGCGAGCAGATTGAGGTGGTGCTGGACCAGACCAGCTTCTATGGCGACTCCGGCGGGCAGACCGGCGACACCGGTTGGTTCACCTCTGCCGACGGAAACACGACCGTGGCCGAGATCGACGGTTGCACGCTGCCGGTGCAGGGCGTTCGCGCTCACAAGGCCCTGCTCAAGGAGCCGCTTGCGGTTGGTGACCATGTGCGCACCGTGGTGGACGGCGAGCGTCGCAACGCAATCCGCCGCAACCACACCGGCACGCATCTGCTGCATGCCGCGCTGCGGCAGGTTTTGGGCACGCACGTAAAGCAGGCTGGCTCCGCGGTTCATCCCGACCGGCTGCGCTTCGACTTCTCCCACTTTGCCCAGGTGGCCGACGAGGAGCTCGAAGAGGTTGAATCCATCGTCAACCGCGAGGTGCTGGCCAACGCAAAGGTCGACACGCTGGAAGACGTGCCCATCGATGTGGCCGTGAACGAATACCATGCCATGGCGCTGTTCGGCGAGAAGTATGGCGACAAGGTGCGGGTGGTCAAGCTGGCTGATGGATTTTCTACGGAGCTTTGCGGCGGCACGCACACTTCGGCCACTGGCGAAATCGGGCTGATCAAGATTGTTCGAGAGGAATCGGTTTCATCCGGCGTGCGGCGGCTTGAGGCCATCAGCGGTCTCGGCGCGCTGGATGCTTTCCGGCAGGACTTTGCCGTGGCGCAGATTGCCGCGCAGGTGGCTGGCCCGCAGCCGGGGGGCAGCCTTTCCGACGGGCTTCGGGCCAGGTTTGCCGCCCATGACGAAGAACTGAAGCGCCTTCGCCGCGAGTTGGAAGAGGCGCACATGAAGTCTGCCGCGGGGGCGCTGGATGAGGCGATGAGCCGCGCAGTCGAGGTGAAGGGCGTGCGGCTGGTGACCCTGCGCGCCGACTCGCTGGAGCGCGGGCAGTTGCGGACGCTGGTGGACAATCTGAAGGGGAAACTGGGCGAGGGCGTGGTGGTGTTGGCCTCTGCGCAGCCCGAGGGCAAGGTTGCCCTCATCGCCGGAGTGACACCGGGACTGGCGAAGCGCATCCAGGCAGGCAAGCTGGTGGGTGCGGTGGCCAAGCTGGTGGGCGGCTCAGGCGGCGGCAAGCCGGAGATTGCCGAGGCCGGCGGCAAAGACCAGTCGCAGATTGATGCGGCGCTGTTGGCCGCGCCGGCATTGGTGGGAGAACTACTGGGGTAAGGTCCTTTGGGCAACAGGTGTGGTTTCCCACCTTAGGCGCAAGAACAAAGACGCGCCGAAGGTGGGGCACCCGACTCTTGTGGGAAAGCTGCTGGGGTGATATCCCTGGGGTGAGAGTTGTGGTATCCCACCCTTTCCGCGATGAAGCTGCGAAAAGGATGGGGCACCCGACAGTGGTGGCGAAGTTGATGGTCTAAATGATTGTCGAAGTCTGTATATGCAGAAGGCCGCTCCCATTGGGAAGCGGCCTTTTTAACCTTGCCCCCTCCGAGGGGCGGCTTTTTTGCTACCTTGCCCCATCGGGCCGGATTTTGAAGTTGTAGGACACGCCGAAGGAGAGAATCGGGTAATACCGCAGCGGGTCCAGGTCCTTCTTGTACTTGGCGATCTGCGCTTGAAGATTGGCATTCACCGTGGGATCGGTGGTGACGTCTACGCAGTTCTGGCCGTTCACATCGCAGGCCTGGCCGGAGGTGAGGCCCAGATTCACCACCGGAGTGCCGACCATGGCTGCGCCAATTTCAAACGGGAAAGACCAATGTCCACCCTTGCGGCCGATCATGTTGCCCCAGCCGGTGGTCAGGGTGAAGGCCGGGTTTTGCGAGTGCAGGCCTACGCTTCCCGCGCCCAGGATGGGATCGGTTGATGAGGAGTAGTAATCCACTCCGTTCAGCGAGAGCTTGGTTCCACCGGTCACGGCTACGTTGGCGCTGACTGCGTTTTCGTTGTGGAAGAGCACGCCCGGCGTGAGGCGGAAGCCGTGGTAGGCAAATGGATAATAATCGATTCCCGCCCCGGCCGTGGCCAGCTTCACGTTGCCGTTCACGTTGAAGCCGTTGACTGAGATATTGTTCACGTTGTAGTTGAGAGCGTTGCCGGTGGCGCGCAGGTTCAGGTGCCTGTTCAAGTTGGTTGCCGCCTGCACATTGACGCCCATGGTGGAGACGCCGGCGCTGACCGCAATCCGCGAGAGTGGCTTGAGTGGGGGATGGACCTTCCTGGGGATGATTTGGGCCGGGAGCACTCTCTCTGTGGGCGCGGCGAGAGCATATGGGCCCACATTCTGGTTGGACGGGTAGGTGGTTTGGGCCTTGAGCGCCAACGGTGCTGTAAGTAGAACAAAGGCAACGAAGAGGGCGGTACGTTTCACGGGGGAGTCTCCGGACAAACAGGCAAATGCCCGGTCAACTGGAGCGATTCTGCCCGTAGTCGCATGCGGTCCGGGGTCCGTTGCGATTGGTCTCGGCGTCAGCGCTGGCAGCGCCTGATAGAGCAGGGATTATGTTGATAAGAATACAGGCGTCTTGATCTCTAGTCGGTGATTTGGCTCACACGGACCTCCTTTTCAGCGGGAATCTGAAGCGGAGACCGCCAACTCCGCGCAACTGTTAATCTGACCCAATGGCCAGGTTGGATAGGGATCCGGGCAGAATCGAGAGGCTGCGGCGCCAATTGCTGGACTGGTATGCGCATAGCCGGCGCGACCTGCCCTGGCGGCGCAGCGCCGACCCATATGCCATCTGGGTCTCTGAGATCATGCTGCAACAGACTCGCGTTGCAGTGGTGGTGGAGCGCTACAAGGTGTTTATGGGGCAATTTCCCACGTTGATTTCGCTTGCCCTGGCGTCCGAACAGGATGTTTTGGCCCTGTGGAGCGGCCTGGGTTACTACCGCCGGGCGCGGATGCTGCACAAAGCCGCACAATTTGTTGCCGACCATCAAGGCGGCAATCTTCCCGTCTCTGCCCGCGAATTGCGCACTCTGCCTGGCATTGGAGTTTATACGGCTGCCGCAATTGCCAGCATTGCCCACGGAGAACGGGTGGCCGTGGTCGACGGCAACGTGGAGCGGGTGCTGTGCCGGATGGCCGGTTGGGAGGCGGGCAGCCGCAGCGGGAGCGGCGCTGCCCTGCGACGCAAGATCGAGACGCTGGCCGATCAACTGGTCGACCCCGCACACCCCGGCGACTTCAACCAGGCGCTGATGGAACTGGGCGCAACCGTCTGCGTTCCGCGCAATCCGCAGTGCCTTATGTGCCCGATCGTGGTAGATTGCGCCACCCGCGGCGAGCACAAGACGCTCGCGCGGCCACGCATGGAGAGCCGCGAAGTGGCCCACGCCCTTGCAATTCGCGCCGGCCGGCGGCCCGGAGACTTGAGCCCGGAAGTTCTGCTGGAGCAGCGGCCGGCCACGCTCACCGTGATGCCCGGCCTGTGGGAACTGCCGGCCCTGCCTGACCCCGCAGTTCCCGACGATCAATTGCGCATGACCGTGCGCCACGCCATTATGCAGGTGAACTACTACGTCCGCATCCGCACAGTATCTGAAGACGACGTTGAGAAACTTCTGGCGCCTGGCGGCGAGCGGCGCTGGGTTCCGCTGAACGAAGCAGAAGGAATGGCCCTCACCGGCCTGGCCCGCAAGGTGCTGATGCGCGCCCACTTGCTGACTATTGGTTCGCTGCCAGCCGTTGCTCCCGAGTACGATGAAGACGTACTCTGATTAGTCGATCATCCTTTCCTTACCGCGCCTGTTCAATGAGCGCCTTCAATTCCAGGGAGACATTATGCGCCGTTCTCATGTTCCATTTGCCTTGGCCGCGATCTTGGCCACCAGCCTGCTCCACGCCCAACAGACAGTTCCCGAAGTTTCCGGCCTGCCCCAGGCGGCGCATGCCGCCGCGGCCTCAATTGACGCGGAAAAGATTCGCGCCCACGTGCGCTTTCTGTCCCTCGACCTGCTGGAGGGCCGCGGCCCCGGCACGCGTGGCGACTCGCTTGCCGCCGAGTACATTGCCACCCAGTTCGCGCTGGATGGCCTGGAGCCAGCGGGCGATAACGGTACCTGGTTCCAGCGCGTGCCGCTGTTGGCCGTGCATACCATCGAAGACAGGACCAAGTTCTCGTTTGTCCCCGCGACCGGCCAGCCGGTTGATCTGGTCTACGGGACTGAGATCGTCTCCAAAGACCAGACCGGCCAGCCCACCGCCGACTTCGATGCGCCCATCGTTTTTGTCGGCTATGGCATCCACGCGCCGGAATACAAGTGGGACGACTATGCCGGGGTGGACATCAAGGGCAAGATTGCGCTGATCATCGCCAACGAGCCGCCGTCAGACGATCCGGCTTTTTTCAAGGGCAAGGCCCTTACCTACTACGGCCGCTGGACCTACAAGTACGAGGAAGCCGCGCGGCGTGGGGCCGTAGGCGTGCTCATCATCCACCGGACGGATTTGGCCAGCTATGGCTGGGAAGTGGTTCGCAACTCGCAGGCTATTGAGAAGAGTTACCTGCAGGACGATCCGCTTTCAACACTCCGCGCCGCCGCCTGGATTCAGCACGACGTGGCCCAGCGGCTGCTGACTCTGGCTGGTCTTGGCGACCTGGACAAGACCATCGACGCCGCCGGGAAACGGGGCTTCCATGCCTCTGAACTTCCTGTCCGCCTGAAGGCTCATGTTGAAAGCCGCGTGCGCCGCTATGACAGCACCAACGTCATTGGCCGGGCTCCGGGCGCAAGCGCCGAGAATCACGCCGTGCTCTATACCGCCCACTACGACCACTTGGGCATTGATCCCGACGCCAAAGGGGACGGCATTTACAACGGCGCCGCTGACAACGGCACAGGCTGCGGCATTCTTCTTGAATTGGCCCGGGCCTTTGGGCAGTCCGCCGTGCGGCCGCCTCATGCGGTCTATTTTGCCTCAGTCACGGCTGAGGAGCAGGGCCTGTTGGGGTCGCAATATCTGGGAATGCACCCACCGGTTCCGGCCAGCCAGATTACTCTGGACCTGAACTACGACATGGTGCTGCCCATCGGGATTCCCCGTTCAGCCAACCTGAACGGCGCCGAGCGTCTTGATTTCTGGCCTACCATTCAGGCGGTGGCCAAGGATTTCGACCTGGCCCTTGCGCCCGACCCGATGCCCTCGGCGGGTCATTACTACCGCTCCGACCACTTTTCGCTGGCCAGGGTTGGCATTCCTGCCATGCCGGTGGCTGAGGGCTCGCTTTTTGAGGGGCACGACGAGGCCTGGGGACGCGATCAGGCAATGGACTTTGTGAAGCACCACTACCATCAGCCCTCCGACGAATATCGCCCCGATTGGGACTTCCGCGGCAACGCCAAGCTGGCCCGGTTCGGCTTTGTGCTGGGCTGGCTGGCAAGCGCGCAGCCCAAGTCTATCGAGTGGATGCCCGGCGACGAGTTCGAGGCCTCCCGCAAGGCAAGCGAGGCGCACTAATCTGGGTTCGAGTGTAATTGCTTGAATTGATTGAAGATCGGAGTAGCACTGGCCTCCCGGCCGACTGTAGCGCAGACGTCCCCGTCCGCGCTCGGGCGAAACTGAACTGCTCACTGAACTTCTTGAAAGCCCACTGGATTTGTACTGCCAATGAAAAAGCGTGGGTCAGGAGACCCACGCTACAGCCGGCCAGGAGGCCAGTGCTACAAAACTTTGCGGCACATGGAAATCTCTAGCTAAGCGCTTGGATTGCTTGGAGATCGGAGAGTAGTCCCTGCCAGTACGCTACTCGGTATCTGGCTCGTGGCCTTCCTCTTCGCCTTCGACGGAGATGCGCAGCGAGCGCAGGAAGTGCAGGTCGTTTGAGGTAAACGGGGTTTCCAGGGCATTTTCTTCTTCGCCCTCGCCCTCCGTCTCGTTCTCTTTGGCGGTTACCTCGTTCAGGCCGATGGTGGCCTCAAGCATGAGCAGAACATCGAAACCGTGCTGGCGGATATCCTGCACAACGCCAGCGATTTGCTCGCTCTCGATCACCGATTCATGGATAGCCTCTCCCAATTGCTGAATTAGTTCGCGCAGGCGGGATGTCACAAGAGACCTCCAATGGCGGCGGCCTGCGCTTTTAGGATGCGCGGGGAGCAGCATGAGATTTATCTACCTTACTTCCAGCGGAGTTCCGGGGCAATGGCCAATCGCAAACAAACCGAGAAAAGCTGCCCACCGCATTCCGCTGCTACCATCATAATCGAGATGAAACCCTACAGGATCGGACGCGTGGTGGGCATGGGTCTGCGGGTCGCCGGAAAAATCGCCGGCCAGCAGATGGCTGCCCGCGCCCAAGCGGCTTCCATGGCGACGGCACCGCAGCAGGTTAGCGGTACTTCGGCGCAAGAGCGGGCGGCAGGGCAAATCGCCGGGCAGGCCACCAGGAACCTGGCTCGCGGCGTGGGTGGCTTTCTTCGCCCTTTTGGTCGCGTAGGCCGCAACATCATGCTTGAAGTGGTGGGCGCCTTCTTTCTGCTGTTTGCAGTGGCCTCAAGTCTTTACCTTTGGCGCTTTAAGCCAAGTCATCTCCAAGGCCCCTATGACAAGAACTTTATGGCCGCTGCCGGAATCGCGGTGGTTTTCCTCTACCTGAGTGTCAGTTCGTTCTGGCGAGCGCGGAAAAAGTAGGGCGACGCTGCTCAGTCTTTTGGCCGTTCCGGCTCACGCGGCCGAGTAAGCGCCCAGACGATGCCGCCGACCACGGCAAGCAGAACTAGCATCTGAAAAAAGCCAAGCCCCCTGCCCATGCCGAATCGAAGCAGTGCCAGAGCGTTCAAAGCTGTGCTTAACATTTGTGCCTCCGCGGATTGGCCATCAAGGCCCAGCCGTTCTGCTGGTTGAGACACGGAATGGCTGGGCAAGTTGCTGTGGAATAGAAGTGCGGTGATAGGCAGGAAGTCAATTTGTCGCAGCAGCAGCTTTCGCGGCCTTTCTCGGTCTGCCGCCAAGGCGGCCGTTGGCCTTTGCCGCAGAGGCTTTAGCAGCGGTTCTGCGCCTGCCCCCCGCCGATCCCAGGGTCCTGGCCATCCAGTTCCTTGAGCCGAAGAATCCCTCAAGCAGTGCGGGGAGATAAAGATCGGCGTCCAACTTTGGAAAATGAATTCCAAAACCCGAGGGAGTTATCTCGATGTCTTCGAGCTGGGCTGGACTGGCATCTTCCAGGCCTTCTGCATCTTTGGGTGAGAAAGCTACATCCAGTCTGGAACTGAGACGAATCACGACTCGCCCTGTTCGTTGGTCGTATCGGGCGCTCACCGCCTTGGGATGCGACGCCGAGAGCTCTTCCGCTCTCCGGTTCGCCGATTCGATTTGGTTATCGAGGTCCATGAATGCTCTCCCACGCCCTGCACAAGGCAGGCAGATTTGCCTGCAGTACACCAAGAATTCTGGTTAGATCGCGAGCCGGGAAGCCGTAATTTTCCCTAATCGTGGCAGGGCCTGCCGGGCAATTGAGTTGAAAGACAGCCTCGTGGCCGTCGCCGATTACGTGCACATGGGCCGGACGGTGATCGTTTGGATAAATGGTGACCCGCAGTGCGCCAATCCTTAGAACGGTTGGCATCGATCCATCCTAACATAAACCTAAACGGTTGGGTTAATCGTTACTTCCCGGGAAGTGCACCCCTGAGAATCCCGCGCAGTTCGTGCCGTTGAGCTTCGGATAGACCGGCAAGGTTGAGGATCGAGTATGAACCGGAGCGAAGGACGAGAACGACCAATCCGTGACCCTCTCGCCAATAGTCGTAATGGTTCCACCCTGTCTGCCAGGAAGCTCCTGAACTGATTTGCCCTGAAAACGATGCGGGAGCAACATTGACGTCGAATTGCGCCTGCATCGCGGGGTCCTTCTGGTACAAGAGGCGGATGCGCCGTGGAGCGTAGTAGCGATAGACAAGGAGGACCGGAAGGCCGGCCAACAGGAAAACTCCAAGCGGGGTGCCCCACAAGTTTCTCGGCCCCGCTTCGCCAGGACCGGCATCGTGCCAAAGAACCCCGCGCAGAAGCATGAGGCAGAAGAAGATGAAGGCCCAATAGAGTACGGCCCTAAAAACTCCATGCCAGATGCTCGACTTGCAGCGAAGGTTCCACGCTCGCAGAAATTCTTCTTCACTCACTCTGTAGCTGAATTCCATGCCCGCCAGCCTACCACGGTTCGATTGGCTCACGCGGTGACTTACCCGGCATTTCTCTTCCGCCACCAAAGTCGCGGCGCGACAGCGTAATTCAGCTGCACCAGCAGGATGGCGGCGATGCTGACCCAGGTGTTGATGACGCAGAGGGCCGCGCCGGCTGCGTAGAGCGATTGCGCGATGACGATCCGTTTGCAGATGCTGGCGCGGACCTCTTCCGGCGTGTCGGGCTTGATGAGGCCGGCGCGGGCTGCGTATTTCCAGCTCCAATAAAGCATCACGCCAGGGACGAGAATGTTGAACCAGTAGATTCCGAGGGCCGCGCGGTAGGTGATGAACTCGGCCAGCAGGCGCGTTGAAAGCGGCAGCAGCGTAATGGCGAAGAGAAAGCCGAGGTGGATCCAGGTCAGGTCGCGCGTGCCGTGGGCGATGTGGTTGAGTTGCGTCTGCTGGCCAGCCCAGAAGATGCCCAGGGTCAGGAAGCTCATGCCGTAGGCGATCCATTGCGGCCCCAAGGCGCTCAGTGCCGCCAGCAGTTGGCGCTCACCGTGCACCTGCCCCGCCCAGGGCAGATGCAGGTCCAGTACCAGCAGCGTCATGGCCACGGCAAAGATGCCGTCGCTCAAGGCGGCCAGGCGGTCCGTGCTGCGGCCCTGGATGCGGTTGTAGAGGGTTGGCATGTGGTGTGCGCTCTC
>Ga0181517_10000443_pt1 | contig 56520 bp, 35 predicted proteins | sample PEATcosm2014_Bin_31_FD_119748 | JGI IMG/M metagenome (GOLD analysis project Ga0181517, IMG submission 119748) | Peatland microbial communities from MTU Mesocosm Facility, Houghton, MI, USA - PEATcosm2014_Bin01_30_metaG | ecosystem: Environmental > Terrestrial > Soil > Wetlands > Peat | place... | reverse complement strand
TCAGCCCGATCGGTTTTCCAGAGGCTCGCCCCATTTCCCATCGCCTATAGATCGTATTGTGCGGCCAGAGATGCCCTTGAGTCTGCTGCGCCGCAACTTAAGTCCGACAGGCTGCTAGGCGGCGGGTTGAAAGAGTCAAGCGCGAGAATGGCATTATCCAGTGAGAAGCTATGCTCGGGGTGCATGGATCATCCCATGAAGGTCAGAACACTGCAAACGCTGTAATTTAAACTGGGAATCCGCAGCAGTGACCCAACGTTCCTGTGGGCCCACTCATGCCACTCACGATCGCCCGCATAAAGGCGGATTAGCTCCGGCGGGGGAGTAAAGGCTGGGGATAACTCCACGAGCTTGGAGAGCAACACCGCGGCAGCAAACGACTCCTCCTGTGACCAACGTCCGAACCGGAGATCGGCGTCATCCTGTGGTGTGAACGGCAGCCCATCCGCGACGAAGCCCACGTCCCCTTCTGGAATCTTGTAGCCGCAAGTGGCGCCGCGGAGAATCCTGCGGCACAAATGCTCCAGTTCCTCGTATTCGCCCCGTTCCAAGTGGCTGTGAGCAAACTGCAAGACGCTTCCAATCCATGGAAGCCGTTGTCCGTCGATTAGCCGCTCAACAAAATCAATTCCTCGGCAGTTGCTAAAACCTCTCAGCAGCCAGCTTGCTTGGAAGATTGATCCGCCCGAAAGGTGTTCGCGGGCCGGGCTCTGAAGTGCGTCGATTTTGCGAATGCGCTCCTCCGTGAGTTCTTCCAGATGCCTGTCGGAACCGCTGCCAATCCAAGCGCCAAGTGAACCTCCCGGACTTGCGAAGAAGGTATCGTCGTTATCGACGCCCGTGAACATAAGCCGTTCACCTGGATCCTTCCCATCACGTTGATACCTGTGGAGCAGATCGCCCAGCGTCGTGTTCAGGAACGCGGCAAATGGCGGAAGGTCAACGGCGTATGCGTCGATGCGAACTCCCATTTATTGTCCGCTGTGCGGCTGCGGCATAACGTCCGTGGTCAGGCACGGCGCGCCAAGGACGTCCAATAGGGAACGAAAGCGCAACCGTGCCTTTGCCTTCGCCACGCTCGTGCGATGTCACGATCGCCTCCTGACCAGCACAGCGAGGCTGCCGACAAGGGCTGCGATCACCCAGCCGACTGTCACCGAAATGGCAAGCGCGACGAGAACAATGGCGGCTCCGACTGCGCGGGAGATGCCAAGACCATCCTCCGCGTAAGTGCTATTGCTCACGAGGTCGTAAACTCGGACAATGTCGCCCCCCTTCTGGATGACGATGGTTTTGGCCACGAAGGCGGCCGCCACGATGGCAGCCGTAAGCCAGAGGGTGCGCCCAATCGGGCTTTTCTCTCGAAGAATAGTCACTGCTATCGCCTTCCCATCGAACTTTTGATCAAGACAACGGTTCGTTTATCACGCGTCCCGGTTCGTAAATTAAACCCCGGAGCCGGGGCGCAAGGACCGGGAATTGTGGCATCCCCGCCCGTCGGGCCGACTTCCTGGCAAAACTCCAAACCTATGGGCCCAGCCTAGGCGGCGGCTTGAAGGAGTCAAGCGCGAGAATAGCATTGCTGACACGTCGCCTCGGGGCCGCAACCCCCGCTTTACTTTCGGCTGGGGATCACGCATTGTAACCGGACATGATGAGAATCGGGATAGGATCGCTTCTAATGGGACTGATCGCGATGCTGGTTATGCCGCCGGGGTCGCGCGCCGAGGGAAGCAACGACGCGCCGGCGTTTGCCGAGGTTTATGACCTGATCAAGACGCATTTGACAGGGATGAGCGATACCGAGCTGAACCGGATTGCGGTGCAATCGCTGGTGTCGTCCCTGGGACCGAAGGTGTCGCTGGGGACCAACGGCGCGGCCGTTGATGAATCCAAAGCGCTGGTGAGCAAGACCGGTGTGTTCGAGGATGATATCGCGTATGTGCGGATTGAACGTGTCGGCGACGGTCTGGCCAAGGCGTTGCGCCAGGCCTATGACAAGCTGAGCGGGACGAACAGCCTGAAAGGGCTGGTGCTGGATTTGCGCTATGCCGGCGGCGGAGATTACGCGGCGGCGGCGAATGTGGCCGATTTGTTCATCCATAAAGAGCAGCCGCTCCTGAACTGGGGCCAGGGCATGGTCAACTCGAAGGAGAAGAGCGATGCCGTCACCGTGCCGGTTGCGGTGCTGGTGAATCGGCAGACCTCGGGGGCGGCTGAAGCGCTGGCAGGGGTGCTGCGGCAGACGGGCACCGGGCTGGTTTTAGGGAGCCGAACGGCTGGGCGGGCGATGATCGCGAAGGATTTTCCGCTAAAAGACGGCCAGGTATTGCGCGTTGCGACGGCGGCAGTCCAGTTGGGCAATGGGACGGCGCTCTCGGGGGACGGGATAAAGCCGGACATCGCCGTCGAAGTCAGCTCCCAGGACGAGAAGGCGTATTTCGGGGATGCTTACAAGGACATTCCTCGAGGGTCGTTGCTGGCGGGTGCCAACACGGCGGGGACCAACGCGGTGCATGGCACCAATCAAACCGCGCGGCGAGCCCGGTTCAACGAGGCGGAATTGGTGCGGGAACGCAAAGAAGGTATTTCTGGAGGTGGTTCCGACAGCGAAGCGGCCGAGGGCAGCCCGGAGGCTGAGTCCGGGGTTCCCGTGGTGCAGGACCCGGCGCTGGCGCGGGCGTTGGATGTGCTGAAGGGCCTGGCAGTGGTTCGCCAGGCGCATTCCTGATTTCACGGTTGACGATGGCGCTCCAGCAACTCACCTTGAAGGCCTTAACGCAGCGATGAAGACCGTGCTTTTTATTTGTACCGGCAATGTCTGCCGCAGCCCCATGGCCGAGGGGATTCTGCGCCGTGCCGTCGAGGGCCGGGGCGATTACCGGGTCCTCTCCGCCGGGCTTGGGGCGATGGAAGGGCAGCCGCCGAGCGCCTACGCGGTCCAGGCGGTCAAGGAATTGGGCATCGACATCTCCGGCCAGCGCAGCCGCATGCTCACCCCGGATCTGGTCCACCAGGCGGACTACATCTTCGGCATGACCCACAGCCACATCGACACGGTGATGCTGCTCTATCCGCAGGCGGCGGAGAAGACGTTCCTGCTGCGCGAGTTTGACGAGACGCTCGATTTGTTCGAGAAAGACATCAGCGATCCCATTGGCGGGTCCTACGAGGTTTATCTCAACTGCCGCGATCAGATCGAGCAGGGGATCGCGTCGCTGCTGAAGTTTATCGAGCAGACGCCGGGAGCGGGCGCGCCGCCGGGGTCGCCGCCGGTGATGGTGGCTATCGGCTCGGATCATGGCGGCTACGCGCTGAAGGAGGCGCTCAAGAGACATCTGGAGAACCAGGGGGTGAGCTTGGCCGACTACGGCGCCAGGACGCAGGAATCCTCGGATTATCCCGAATACGCGCTGGCGGTGGCGCGGGGTGTCGCGCAGCGCAAGGCGGAGTTTGGGGTGTTGATTTGCACCACCGGCATCGGCATGAGCATCGCCGCCAATAAAGTGCCGGGAGCGCGGGCGGCGCTGGTAGCCGACGCGGAAACGGCCGTTTTGGCCCGCCGCCACAACGACGCCAATATCGTCTGCCTGGCGGGCAAAACGACCGATCCCGAGGCGGCGGCAAAGATTGTCGATGCGTTTTTAACGACTCAATTTGAAGGCGGCCGACACGAGCGCCGCTTAAATAAAATGGAAACCCGAATCATTCCCACCGATCTGCGGCTGCGGGCGGTTGATGCGGCGATCGCCGACGCGATCGAGCATGAACGCCAGCGCCAGCAGGAGAACATCGAGCTGATTGCCAGCGAAAACTTCACCAGCCCCGCCGTCATGGAGGCGCAAGGCTCGGTGCTGACGAACAAATACGCCGAAGGCTACCCAAAAAAGCGCTGGTACGGCGGCTGCGAAAACGTGGATGTGGTCGAGCAGCTTGCCATCGACCGCGCCAAGAAACTCTTTGGGTCCGAGCATGCCAACGTCCAGCCGCACTCGGGCAGCGGGGCCAATATGGCCGTCTATTTCGCCTTCCTGAAGCCGGGCGACAAGATGCTGACCATGGACCTGACCCACGGCGGCCACCTGACGCACGGCAACAAGGCGAACTTCTCGGGCAGGTTTTTCGAGATCGTCCACTACGGCGTGCGCAAGGACGACGAGCGGATCGATTACGATGAGCTTGCGGCGATGGCGCGCGAGCACAAGCCGCGCATGATCACGGTGGGCGCCAGCGCCTATCCGCGCATCATCGATTTCGAGCGGATGGGCAAGATCGCGCGCGAGGTCGGCGCTTACCTGCTGGCCGATATCGCCCATATCGCCGGCCTGGTGGTGGCGGGACTCCATCCCAGCCCCGTCGGCCATGCCGATTTTGTCACGACGACGACCCACAAGACCTTGCGCGGGCCGCGCGGGGGCTTGATCCTGTGCGGAGAGAAGTTCGCCAAGGAAATCGACTCGATCGCTTTCCCCGGTATTCAGGGCGGGCCCTTGATGCACGTGATCGCGGCCAAGGCGGTTTGTTTCCAGGAGGCCATGCAGCCCGGGTTCAAGGCTTACCAGCAACAGATCGTTCACAACGCCAAGGCGCTCGCCGAGGGAATGAAGCGCAACGGCTTCCGCCTGGTCAGCGGCGGGACCGACAACCACCTGATGCTGGTCGATGTCGGGGCGCGCGGGGTCACCGGCAAGGAATGTCAGACGGCGCTGGATGCCGCCGGGATCACCGTCAATAAAAACACCATTCCCTTCGAGACCCGCTCGCCGTTCCAGGCGAGCGGCATCCGCCTGGGCACCCCGGCGGTGACGACTCGCGGGATGAAAGAAGCCGAGATGGCGGCGATCGCGGACATGATCAGCGAGGTCTTGCTCGACATCAAGAGCCCTGAGACTGCGGCCAAAGTCCGCCAGCGAGTGCGGGAATTGACCGCGCGCTTTCCGCTGCCGTATTGAGAGGGGCGAGGGTCGGGGTCGAGTGTCGAGGGGGGGGACGCGATCTTGCTTTCGCTCGGCTCGAAGCGGGATACCCGCGTCTGAATGGTTTTGTCCCGGGGCTAATTGTTGTTGTACGGGACAGTCATCCAGGTGCCGCTGATGGGGCCTTGGACACCGTAGAGAACCAGGGTGAAGCCGGTAGCCAGCCGGTTAGAATAGTTTCCCGAGACGCCCTCGGAAACTGTACCTGATTGATAGAACTGCCCCGTAACGGAAATGGCGTAGTTGGTGTTTGGGTAGGCGGTCAGGAAGACGATATTGGTTGTAAAGTAAAGGTCTGAACCGCTCGTGCCCGAAACGTAACCGGATTTGATCCCAAGCATCGACAACAGCGCGACGTTGGTGACGCCGACTTGCAAGGTGTTGCCGTTTGTTGCGAGGAAAATGTTGGTCCCGGCGGCGATCGTCACATTATCACGCAGCGAGTTCAGACTCCTGACGACCTGGTTGGTGGCGATTTTGGAGCCGGTCACGGCGTTACTGGCGATGGTGGGGTTGGGATAGCTGTTCGTGAGGTCGCCGCCGGCCAGTCCGGTCAGAACCGCGGTGGCGATGGTCAGGTTGGTGAGGGCTGCGCCGTTGCCCGAGAAGGTGCCGGCGAAGCTGTTCGCCGGGTTCGTGAAGGTGAGGGAGTTGGAGTACACCCCGGAGAGGCGGCCGCTGGCCAGGGTTCCCGACACGATGTTGGAGGCGTCATGGACATGATTGGAGAGAGCGAAAGCGGTGGCGTGCTGTCCATCGAGGAAATCAGCGTTGAGGTTGGTGACGAGCAGCGAATTGGTGCTCACACTGAAGGGGGGGCCGTTGGAGGGAGAGGGGTTGAAAGTTGCAACCCCCGTCAGGCTTGAGCCATCAACGGTGACACTGCCATTAAACGCGACCGAGCCGGTAAACGTGTTATTGGAACTCAGGCGGGGGATATTGGAGGAAAGCTGTGTGTCAGAGATAGGGCCGCTTACGGCTCCGGCGGTCTGGGCGGTTTGGGCGGCGGTGGCAAAGAGAGCATAGGGAGTGGGCCCAAGGGGCTGACGCGGGGTGAGGAGCGTCCAGTTGGCGGACCCGTTGGTGCGCACCGAAAGCTGGAGCCATAGGGCAGTGCCATTGAAGGGGCTGGAGCCAAAATCGAAGTTGGTCACGTAGAGCCCGTTGGAGACTTGGAGCCCTAACACGGTGTTGGTGGCGAGGGCATCGCCGTTGGTCCCCGCATCGAACACGACCGCTTGCATGTCAAAGAGGCCGGTGGCAGCGTTGCCGTTCTCGGTCAGGTGGCCTTGGTAAGTGAAGGCGGTCCCGAGCGAACCCGCCGTGGCAGTGCCAAGAGAGAGATTCAAAAAGAAGAGTCCAGCGGCGAGGGAGAAAAGGCGCATAAGATGACCGAGCCGTGGCGGGTATGGGGTGTTCTCGAGGGAAGCGGGACGGCTCATAGGATGAGGAAACGACACCACAAACCGAGCGTCCGGTCAAGTCAGATATAGGCTCTTTTTTGATGTTGGGCTTGACAGGGGGTCGAAGCTGCGCCAGCGTATCCCTGAACTTACTGCTAGATTCCACTTGCCATGGGGCATGGAAAAGGACATCTTGGCAGCACGCTCCCGGTTGCAAAATTCCGATTGAATTGTTAGCGCCTTTAGGCGTCTGAATGAGTAGCCGGTCTGAAAACCAGCCTCGTGATGATCTCACCTGATCTCACTGCTGCAACCAATTTAAATCCAGTTACATTGACCTATGCCAAGAGCCACAAAGAAGGCCAAAGCAAAAACACCAAAAATCGCGCTGGCCGAGCCGTCGAACGGTGCGCCAGTCGAGGCAGCACCGGTTGCTGTCGCCGTAGCCGAACCACCTGCGCCGGAAGCCGTTGAGCCGGCGCCGCTCCCGCCCTCGCCTCCGCCGCCAGCGCCGGCGCTCGTCGAAACCCCGGAGCCGCCAAAGGAGCAGATGCCGGAGCCCGAACCGCAGATGGAACCGCAGGCCCAGGAGCCGCGGAAGTCCGAGCCGCCCCGGCAAGCACAGGGCAAGCAGGACAGAAGGCCTGGCCAGGGAAAGCCCGACAAGCGTGGCGGCGGGCATAAAAACGGCGGCAAGCCGCCCGAGACCAAGGCCCCTGAGCCTGCCCCAACCGACAAGGATCACATCGCGGCCTCCCTGAACATCGCCAAACTTCAGGCGATGTCCATGCCCGAGCTGAACCACATGGCGCGCGATCTCAACGTCGAGAACTTCGGCACCATGCGCAAGCACGAGGTCATTTTCCACATCCTGCAGAAGAATGCCGAACGCGCCGGGGTGCTTTTCTCCGAGGGCGTGCTCGAGGTGCTGCCGGAGGGATTCGGTTTCCTGCGCTCACAGAGCTTCAATTACCTGCCTTGCCCGGAAGATATTTACGTGTCGCCCTCGCAGATCCGGCGTTTTGACTTGCAGACCGGCAACCTCATCGCCGGCCAGATTCGGCCGCCGAAGGAAAAGGAACGCTTTTTCGCGCTGCTCAAGGTCGAGGCGGTGGACCAGGAAGACCCGGACAAAGCCAAGGACAAGACGCATTTCGACAACCTGACGCCGCTGTTCCCGAACAAGCGGTTCATCCTCGAGACCGCGTCGGACGAGCTATCGACGCGCGTGCTGGACCTGGTTTGCCCGATTGGGAAGGGGACGCGCGGGCTTATCGTGGCCCCGCCGCGCACCGGCAAAACGGTGCTGATGCAAAAGCTGGCGAACGCGATTCTCAAGAACAATCCCGAGGCCTACCTGTTCATCCTGCTCATCGACGAGCGGCCGGAGGAAGTGACCGACATGGAACGCAGCTGCCGCGGCGCCGAGGTCATCAGCTCGACTTTTGACGAGCCCCCCGAGCGGCACGTCCAGGTGGCTGAGATGGTGATCGAGAAAGCCCGGCGCATGATCGAGCATAAACGCGATGTGGTGATTTTGCTCGACTCCATCACCCGCCTGGCACGCGCCTACAACACGGTGCAGCCGCACTCAGGCAAGATTCTCTCCGGCGGCGTCGACGCCAACGCGCTGCACAAGCCGAAGCGCTTCTTCGGCGCGGCTCGTAACATCGAGGAGGGCGGATCCCTGACCATTATCGCCACCGCGCTGGTTGATACCGGTTCCCGGATGGATGAAGTCATCTTTGAAGAGTTCAAGGGCACCGGCAACATGGAAGTGCATCTCGACCGCGCGCTGGTGGACCGCCGCATATTCCCCTCGATCAACATCGAGCGTTCCGGCACGCGCAAAGAGGAACTGCTTTACCACCCCGACGAATACAACAAAGTGGTCATTCTGCGTCGCGCGCTGACCGGCGTCCCGCCGGTCGAGGCGATGGAGTTGGTGCTCAACAAGCTCAAGAAGACCGGCAGCAACATCGAGTTCCTGTTGAGCATGGCAGTGGGGTAAGGGGCCACGGCCATTAAGTTTAATCAGCGGGCCTATGGTCTGGCTCCGGCCGGAGCAAGCGCTGGGGACTCGGCGACGGGGTGATGCCTTGGGCGAAGAGGCGGCTGCGCGGGTGGAAGGCTGCCGGAAGCGGCGTCGATGGCTTTGGCCAGTTCGCCGGCCAACGTCTGGACGAAGGGTTCTTCGAGGATGCGTTCATGGGCGCCGGGAACGATCACAACCTTGACGCCGGCCAATGCGAGGTCGCCCCAGCCGTAATCGCGATCAAAGGAGCACCACAGAGGATGGCCCGAGCTGCGGAAGAGGTGGACGCGGCCAGGGAACGGCTCGGGATGAAAATCGAGCAAGGCGCGGATATGTGCTTCCCAGATCAGAGACTCCTCGGGGGTGAAGGCCGAGAGGTCCACCAGGTCCCCGACATCGACACGCGCGAGGCCCTTGCCGTCCCGGCCGCGAAGCTTGCCGACTTTCTTTTTTAACTGTCCCCATTTCCAGTGAAAGAAACCGCGCCGCTGAGGCGCGGTCCAGCTCAGGAAATAGCCGGTCCAGTAACGCAGATTGCGCACGAAGCGCAAGGCCCAGGCAGGGCTCCAGGGGATGCGGGCATAACGGGAGTTGGGCGGCACGGAGTTCATCAGGGCGACCAGGGCGACGGATTCGCCCCGGGCCTCGAGCTGGCGGGCCATTTCATAGGCGACAGCGCCGCCGAAGCAGTAGCCGCCCAGGAGATAGGGGCCGTGAGGCTGCACCGTCCGGAGGTCGGAGAGGTACTCCGCGGCCATCCGCTCGATGCGTGAGAACTCCTCGCGCCCGTCCAGGCCACGCGATTTGAAACCGTAAACGGGCTGGTTGGGGCCGAGGTGGCGCGAGAGGTTGGCATAGCCCCAGAACATGCCGCCCCCGGCGCCGTGAACCAGGTAGAGCGGCGGACGGGAGCCGCGGGGCTGGATGGCCACCAGCGACGTGCCGGAAGCGACGCTGGCTTCTTTGACTTCGTCGCGCAGGATGGCGGCGAGTTGTTCGACCGTGCAGGCTTGAAAAACGGTTGCCAGACGCAGTTTGCGGCTGAAGGCTTTTTCGATTTGCGCCATCAGGCGCACGGCCAGGAGCGAATGGCCGCCGAGATCAAAGAACCTGTCCGTGATACCGATGGGCCGGACTCCGAGGACTGCTTCCCAGATTTCGACCAGCCGCGTTTCGACGGCGTCGCGGGGCGCGGCGCGCTGGGATTGGGATTCGGGCCGGATGGCGCCGGGCCGTGGCAGAGCCTGGCGATCCAGCTTGCCATTGGGCGTGAGCGGCAGCGCGTCCAGGGGGACGAAGGCTGCGGGCAGCATGTAATCGGGCAATCTTTCGCGGAGGAAAGCGCGGAGATCGGCGGCTGACGGCGGTTTGGGTCCGGGCACGAAATAGGCGGCGAGACGCTTGCCGGCGGGCCCGTCTTCCCAAACGGTTACCGCGCATTCCTGGATCGCCGGATGCCGGCCCAGCGCGGCTTCAATTTCACCCAGCTCGATGCGGAAGCCGCGGATTTTGACCTGCTGATCGATGCGTCCAAGGAACTCGATGCGTCCATCGGGCAGATAGCGGGCGAGGTCTCCCGTTTTATAGAGATATTCCGAGGTGTTGCGATCAAAAGGATTGGGGATGAATTTTCCCGCAGTCAGCTCAGGCCGTTTCCAGTAGCCGCGGGCCAAGCCGTCGCCTCCGGCGTACAGCTCGCCGCGCACGCCGATGGGCACCGGGTTCAAATCCGGATCGAGAATGTAAACCTGCGTGTTGGAAATGGGCCGTCCGATAGGGACGTTGGTGGCGTCCTCGGGCAGGGTGCGAATGAGGTGGCAGCAGGTGAAGGTGGTGTTTTCGGTTGGGCCGTAACCGTTGACCAGGCGTTGGGGTGGGCGCTCGTTGAGGACGGCGCGGACCCAGTTGGGATCGAGCGCCTCGCCGCCGACGATGAGCGTGCGGAGCATTTCGAAGGCGCCGGGGACCTGGCTGGCGACCTGATTGAAGAGCGCGGCGGTAAGGAACATGGCCGTGATGCGCTGGTCGCGAAGGGCGCGGGCAAAATCGGCGGGCGAAAGGACTACGTCCTGGGGAATGCCAACCACACAAGCGCCATTCAGCAGGGATCCCCAGATTTCCAGCGTCGCGGCGTCGAAGGAAACATTGGCGACCTGGGCCACACGATCCGTGGCATCAAGCCGGATGTAATTGGTGTCGCGCACCAGCCGGATGACAGCGCGATGGGGGACGGCGACGCCTTTAGGGAGTCCGGTCGAGCCGGACGTGTACATAATGTAGGCGAGGGCCGAGGGTCGCGCGGCGAGGAGGGGATCGGTGGACAGATGCGAGATACCTTTCGGCAGCGGACCGTCAATGAGAAGGGTCTGCGCGCCGCTTTCGGGCAGAAGCGAGAGGAGCTTTTGTTGTGTCAACAGGACCGGCGCCTGGGTATCCGCAAGCATGAAAGCCAGGCGTTCTTTGGGGTAAGCCGGGTCCAGCGGCACGTAAGCGCCGCCTGCCTTGAGGATCGCCACCAGGCCAACGACCATTGCGACCGAGCGATCGACGCAGATTCCCACGGGCACATCTTTTCCGACCTGGAATTCGGTTTGCAGCAACGCCGCCAAATGACCGGCGCGCGCGTCCAGCTCCGCGTAGGTGATCGACTCGTCGCCAAACACGGCGGCCACAGCTTGGGGTTCGCGGGCGGCCTGGGCGGCGAACAGATCGTGAATGGTGTGGTCGCGGGGGTAATCCGTTCGGGTCTGGTTCCACTCCACCAGCAACTGATGCTGTTCGGTCCGGCTAAGGAGCGGCAAGTTCGAGAGGGGCAGTTCCGGGTTAGCGGCAATGCCCTGGAGGAGGGTTTCGAAATGCGAAACCAATCGCTCGATGGTGGAGGCATCAAAAAGGCTGGTGTTGTACTCAATCCGCGCGGCCAGATTCTGCCCGGTGTCCTGGACGCCAAAAGTGATGTCGAATTTGGCGGTGTCGGTGGACGTGTCAATGAACTGGATCTCGAGGCCGGGCCAGCGCAAGTGGCGGAGAGGATGGTTCTGGAACAGGAACATTATCCGAGTGAAAGGGAGGTGGTCGAGCGAGCGTTCGGGGCGGAGCGCTTCGACGAGCTTTTCAAAGGGGAGATCCTGGTGCGCAAAGGCGTTGAGGGCGGTGTGGCGCGTCCGGGCGAGCAACTCCTTGAAGGTGAGCCGTCCGGAGAGGCGGGTGCGCATCGGCAGGGTGTTGACAAAGAAGCCGATGAGATCTTCGGTCTCGACGCGGGTGCGTCCGGCGATCGGCGTGGCCACCACGAGGTCCTCCTGTCTGGTATAGCGGTAGAGCAACGCTTTGAAGGCGGCCAGCAGCACTATGAACAGAGTGCATTGGGATCGGCTGGCCAGTTGCTTCAGGGCGGGGCTCAGAGCGGTTCCAAGCGGAAGCCACCGGGTGGCGCCGCGAAAGGATTGGAGGGAAGGGCGCGGATGATCGCATGGCAGTTCCAGGACCGGCGGGTTTTCCGCCATTTGGTCTTTCCAGAAACGAAGCTGGCGTTCATAGGTTTCGCCTCGCAGCCATTGGCGCTGCCATACCGCATAATCGGCGTACTGAATAGGCAAGGGAGGAAGAGGAGAGGCGCCGCCTCCGCCGACGAAGGCCTCGTAAAGCCGGCCCAGGTCGCGAAACAAGACCTCGATCGACCACTCGTCGGAGATGATATGATGCATGGTCAGCGCGAGCAGGTGCTCATCGGGCTCGAGCCGGAAGAGCGCGGCGCGCAGCAATTGATCCGCGCTCAGGTTGAAAGGCCGGGTGACTTCCTCATGCAGAAGACGCTGGGCTTCGGTTTGGCGCGCCGAGGCGTCGCCAGCCGAGAGATCGTGCCGGGCGAGGTTGATGCCGGTTGGCGGGTCGACGACCTGAGCCGGATCGCCATCGGCGGGGACGAACCGTGTTCGCAGCGACTCGTGGCGGGCAACGACGGCATCCAGGGCTCGTTGCAGCGCGGCCACATCGAGATGCCCCTTGAGCCGCAGGACCGCCGGCAGGTTGTACAGCGGAGTATTGGGCTCGAGTTGATCGAGGAACCAGAGGCGTTGTTGAGCGGACGAGAGCGGAGCGGTGGAGGCCAGCGCGGCAGCCTGGCGCAACCGGTCGGCCAGCATGGCCCGCTTGGTTTCCGCCGAGGCGGGGGAATGGACTGAGTTAGGTTGGTTCATCAGGAATTGTCCAGCAGTTGCTCGATTTGCCTGTCGGAGAGCTCATCCAGACGGCCGAGCAACTCCTGGGCTTCGGCTCCCTGCCGAGCGCGGGGGAGGATAGGCGCGGAGCGGTCTGGCTCGCCTGAGCGGCGTTCGTCGAGGGCTTGGGCCAACTCGGCGACGGTCGGGGCTCGAAAGAGGGTGCGCACCGTCAGATCGACCTTAAGCGCGTCGGCGATATGAGCGACAGCGCGCATTGCCAGCAAGGAATGCCCGCCAAGTTGGAAGAAGTTGTCATGGATTCCGACCAGTCTGCAGCCGAGAATCCGCTGCCAGGTGTCGGCAATCAGAGTTTCCGTCGGATTGCGCGGCGCGACATGGGTCGCGGGCGCCAGGCCGGAAAGACCGGCGGGGGCGGGGAGGGCCTGGCGATCCACCTTGCCGCTGGGGGTGAGAGGCAGCTTTTGGAGCGGCACCAGGCAGGAAGGAACCATGAAAGTGGGCAGCCGTTTTTCGAGGAAGGCCCTGATTTCGGCATCGGGAACCGTCTTGCCGAGGTGGAGGACAACATAGGCTGCCAGGCACTGATCGCCCCCTTCACCTTCGCGAACCTGGGCCACCGCCTCGCTGATAGCCGGGTGCTGTTTGAGAACCACCTCGACCTCACCCAACTCGATGCGCAGGCCGCGGAGTTTGACCTGGTGATCCGAGCGGCCCAGGAACTCGAGTTGGCCATCCGGTCGCCAGCGGGCCAAATCGCCTGTCCGGTAGAGCCGGCTGCCGGGCAGGAAGGGATGCTGAATGAACCGAGCGGCGGTCAACTCCGGCCGGTGGAGATAGCCCCGTGCCAGGCCGGCGCCTCCGATATAGAGTTCGCCGGCGACGCCGACGGGCACCGGTTGGAGGCGCGCGTCCAGGAGATAGATTTGCGTGCCGGGCAAAGGCCGGCCGATGGTGGCTGGATCGCCCTTGGCCCGCAGGGCGCAGGTCGAATAGGTCGTGGCTTCGGTTGGGCCGTAAAGGTCATAGACATTTTGCGCGGAGGTTTCGTTGTAGATGCGATCCACCAGTTGGGCGGACAGCGGTTCGCCCGCAAGGTTCACCACGCGCACCGAGGGGGGCACGGCATGGCTGCGCAGCAACTCCCGCATCAGCGAAGGGACGGTGTTGATCAGCCTGATCTCGCTTGCGGCCGGCAGCGATGGCAATGCCAGCGCGTTTTCGATCAGGATGACCTTTCCGCCATGGCATAGCGGCACGAACAATTCGAAGACCGACAGGTCGAAACAGATGGAAGTGGAGGCGAGCACGCCATCCAGTTCCTCCGGGCTGTAGCGCCCGCGCGCCCAGGAAACCAGCGCCACGGCGCTGCGATGCTCGATGGCCACTCCCTTGGGCTGGCCGGTCGATCCGGAAGTGTAGAGCACATAAGCCAGGTTAGCAGGCTGGGGCGGTTGCGCCCGATCCACAGGAGCGCAGGGGACTCGCTCTGCATTGCGCGTTTGGTCCGATGGTGCAAAGTCGGAGTTCCGCACTCCGGTGGTGGATTCGGCGTCGATCAGCAATACCTGGGAGGAGGAGCCGGAGAATAAACCGCGGAGATCGCGTTGAGTCATGATGACGCGGGCCTGGGAATCCTCGAGCATGAAGGCGAGGCGATCCCTGGGATAAGCTGGGTCCAACGGCACGTAGGCGCCCCCAGCTTTGAGGATGCCCAGCAAACCGGCAACCAAGTCAACGGAACGTTCGAGGCAAATCCCGACCAACACATCGGGGCCGACCTGGAGTTCGGCGAGACGGCCAGCCAGTTGATTGGCCCTCCGGTCGAGTTCGCCATAGGTAACCCGTTGGTCTCCGGCAACCAGGGCAACGGCGTCCGGGGTCCTGGCCGCCTGGGCCTCAAAAAGCTGGTGCAGGCATTGGTTACGGGGATAGTCGAGCGCGGCGGAATTCCATTCAATCAGGAGGCGATGTCTCTCCGGATCAGACAGGGGCGAAAACTGCTCATAGCGGCTCAACGGGTCGGCGGCCATCGCTTCCAGGGCCCGGAGGTAGTAGCCGGAGATTTCCTCGATTTGAGGCCGGCAGAGCTCATTGGGGTCATAGTCGATGTGCAGTTCGAGCCTGGTTCCGGAGGCATCGAGGAGGAAATTGGTGAAGGCGGTGAGGTTGTTGGCTTCGAAATAGTGGCCTTCGGCCAGATCGAGCCCATGGCAGCCCTGGAGCTGGTTATAGACATGGAACTGGACGAAATCGAACGCGGCTTCGAAAAGAGGCAGTCCGCCGTGCAGAGTTTGGATTTCGGAGAGTGGAAAACGGCGATGTGGGATAATCTGCTGCTCGGCCGCAAAGGTCTGCCTGACGAGGTCGAGCCAACTGCCGCCCTCCAGGCGCAGCCGGAAAGGCAGGGTATTCAAGAACAGGCCGAGGAGCTTCTCGCCATCGACTTCGACCGGGCGGCCGTTGAAGACGACGCCGCTGACGATCTCGGATCGGCCGTAAAGCAATGCCAGCACACGCTGGTGCGCCGCCAGCAGCACGCTTTTGAGCGGTGCTCCCGCCTGTTTCGCTACTTTCCTTAACCCGTCCAGAACTCGCGGCTCGACATAGCATTCCGGTCCGCGCGTTTGTTCCTGGCCGCCGGCGCGGAAGGACCGGGGCCAGCGGGGCAGCGGCAGCATATCGGTTTCCCGGCATTGCTGGCGCCAAAAGAGGCGGCTTTCCTCGGAGGCGACGGCCTGTTGTTCAAGCGCGACAAAATCCCGATAGGTGACCCGAAGGGGCAAGATGGGAGGTTGGGAGCCGGCGGCAGCCTGGAGCAGGGCGTGGTACTCCTGGAAGATCTCGGTCAGGGCGGCGGCCAGGCTCCAGCCATCCATGCAGACATGATGGAAACTGACGATGAACTGGAAAGCGCTGTCGGAGTAGCGCTGGACATGAAACCGTGTCAGGGGAGCGGCGGTCGGATCGAAGGGGCGCCGTTTTTCGGCCTCGACCCACTCAGCCAGGCATTGATGCTGCTGGTCCGGGGAGAGGGATCGCACGTCTTCAACGGCAAACGGAGCTTGAATCTCGGTGTGGACCAACTGCATGGGCTCGCTGAAGCCGGCGAGATGGAACGAGGTGCGCAGCACCGGATGCCTCGCCACCAGGCGGTTCACTGCCATTCGCAGCCTGGCAGCATCGAATGGCGACTGGATGCGGAAGCTGAAAATGTCATGGTAAATGGCCGAAAGGGGATTGAGTTCATTGTGAAAGAACATCCCGAGCTGGAGCTGGGCCAGGGGATAGGCATCTTCGATTCCGGACGGCAACTTGGCGCGATCGACGGCCGAAATGAGGCTGAAGGGCTGGGTCTGGGACGGGGGCGCCTTGGCGTCGGAAGGCCGCGCCAAGGCCGCCAGACCGGCGATGGTGGGATGCTGGAAAAGCTCTTGCAGAGAGAGTTCGAGGCCGCACTGATGCGCCTTGGCGAGGATGCTGATGCTTCGAATCGAGTCGCCACCCAGTTCAAAGTAATTGTCGTTAACCCCGACGGACTGCACTTCCAGGACATCGCGCCAGGTCTTAGCCAGGATCTGCTCGGTGACGTCGCGTGGGGCGACAAACTCCGTTGCCAGCTCGGGTCTCGAGCCGTCGGGCTCAGGCAAGGCGCGCCGGTCTACTTTGCCATTGGTCGTCAACGGTAGTGATTTCAGGGGAACGAAGACCGCCGGAATCATATAGTCCGGGATGCCGCGGGCCAGGTGCTCGCGGAGTTCCGTCACCGAGGGCGCCTGGTTGGCGGGGACAAAATAGGCTACGAGCCGCTTGTCTCCCTCGGGGCGTTCCTGGGCAACCACCACGCATTCGCGAATGCCGGGGTGACGGTTCAGGGCCGACTCGATCTCGCCCAGTTCGACGCGGAAGCCGCGGATTTTGACCTGATGATCCTTCCGGCCGAGATATTCCAGTTCACCGTCGGCGGTGTGCTTGGCCAGGTCGCCGCTGCGATAGAGGCGTTCCCCGGGAGAGAAGGGGCTGGAGACGAACCTTTCCGCAGTCAGCTCGGGCCGGTTCAGGTAGCCCTGCGCCACACCTTCGCCCCCGACCCAGATTTCTCCCACCACGCCGGGCTGGACCGGGTTGAGCTGATCGTCCAGGAGCAGGATTTGCAGGTCAGGAATCGGGACCCCGATGACACTGCCGGCTCCTCGTGCGAGGTCGGCCTGGCGAATGACGCGATAGGTGGCATGCACCGTGGTTTCGGTGATGCCATACATGTTGATCACGCGCGGAGTTTCGTCGCCATGCCGATCGAACCACGGTTTGAGGCTTTGGAGTTCCAGGGCCTCGCCGGCAAGAACCACGTAACGCAGGCTCAAAGGCAGCGGGGCCGGTGCGGCCTGCTCAGCCCAGAGCAACTGGCGGAAAGCGGAGGGAGTCTGGCTGAGAACAGTGACTTTCTCACGGGAGAGCAGTTCGTAGAACTGCGCAGGGGACCGGCTGACAGTGTAGGGCACCACCACCAGGCGCCCGCCATGAAAAAGCGCGCCCCAAATCTCCCAGACCGACACATCGAAGCTGTAGGAATGAAACAGCGTCCAGACGTCGGCGGCATTGAAGCCATACCACGGAGCGGTTGCCTGAAACAGGCGGACTACGTTGTGGTGCGTTACCAGCACCCCCTTTGGTTTGCCGGTGGAACCCGAGGTGTAAATGATGTAGGCGGTTGCGTTGGGTCGGACGGCCGGAAGACGGGCCCCGGTGGCGGGGCCACTGGAAATCAGGTCACGATCCGCATCGAGAAAAACAACTTTGGCGGTAGTAGCCGGCAGCGCGGGACGCAGGCTTTCCTGGGTGAGCAACACGGGGGCCTGTGTATCCTCGAGCATAAAACCAAATCGCTCTTTCGGATAGGCCAGGTCAACCGGCACATAAACCGCGCCGGCTTTGAGCACGCCCAGGATGGCCACGACCATCTGGAGCGAACGCTCCAGCAGCAGGGCGACTGGAGTTCCCGTGCCCACGCCGAGCGATTTCAGGTAATGCGCCAATTGATTGGCCTGACGGCGGAGTTCGCGATAGGTGAGATGCTCGCCGCCGCAGGTTACCGCAATGGCATCCGGGGTTTTGCGGGCTTGCAAATCGAAAAGCGCCTGGATGCATGCGCCTGAGGTCGAGGATGGCCTCTTCGCGGATTTTATGCGGTTGGAGAGCGGGACACGGGGCGAGACGCCCCGGCCGCCCGCCGCATGGTAAGGCGAAGTCCGGGATGGAATCCTCGTTGCCGACAGATCAGGTTTCTTGCTCATAATCCCCAGGTTTAAACAACAGATCTCCGTTAGCGCGCCGCGTTCAGGACGCTTCTTTTCCGCCGCCCCGAAAATGTGTTCGGGGCTCGATTCGTTTGCCTGCCCGCGAGACAGGCGTACGTCAATTCCACTGGCCTCTGGCCCTTGTGCATGTGCTCGAAAACGTTCCAAAGCTCTTTGATCATCGGCGGCTCGTCCATTGGGGACAGCACCCTAATCATGAAGGAGACTCGGCCGTAAGGAGATCGGCGATCGGGGCTTCTGTGCCGCGAGACTGGTGGAAGCGTCCCCGGCTCTTTGGGCTATAGACCCACTGGCCTGCTTGGACGAGCCATTGGAGCCTACGGCACCGCCACGCGTGAATCGGCAGTTCACCTGATTTGGGCGGCCGTATTGCATGAATGTCATTGGAATCAGCGGATTGGATAACAGCGTTGCGATCAAACGGAGAGAATTCCCAGGCTTGTCGGAGCGGGAGTATGCCGTGGCGCAGGGATTTGACGCCGCGGCGGCGTTGGTGGACGACCACGGAATCGTCGCCGCGGCCGCGGAGGAACGATTCACACGAAAAAAGGCCACGGGCGCCTTCCCGGTCAACGCCATCCGCTTTTGCCTGGAGGCGGGCAAATTGGCCGCGGGGAAAGTGGATCTGCTCGCGCATGGGTTTGCCTACGAGCCTTTCAAATCCGCGTTCGAGGGCGATGAATATTCGCGGCGCCAATACCGCGAGGTGTTTTCGCCGGAGGCCCAGAAAGATCTCGTGGAGCGGCATTTTGGGGGCGCGGATTGGGGCCGGCGATTCGTGCCGGTGCCGCATCATCTGGCCCATGCGGCCAGCGCGTTTTATCCCAGCGGCATGGGGGAGGCGCTGATCCTGGTCAGTGACGGCATGGGGGAGGCGCATAGCATGACTGTGGCGCTGGGAAAGGGCCGGGACATCACCGTGCTGGCGCAGATTCCCGCCTTTCACTCGCTGGGAATGCTGTATGGCGTGTTTACTTTGTATCTGGGGTTCTATATGAACTCGGACGAGTACAAAGTCATGGGGCTGGCGCCCTACGGCGATCCGCGGCGGTTCTATGACCGCATGATGCAATTCGTCAGCCTGAAGAGCGACGGCACCTATACGATTCCCATCCTGGCGAACGATGTGACCTTGCGCGATCGGGAGACGCATGCCGGCGTGTTGGAGTTTCTCGAACAGCAATTCGGGCCGGCGCGCGATCCAGAAGCCGAGATGACCCAGGTTTACCAGGACGTTGCCGCCGCCTTGCAAGCGATGTTGCAGACCTGCCAACTCCATCTGCTGAAGCACTTTCAGGAGGGCACCGGCCAGAAGAACCTCTGCATGGCGGGCGGGGTGGCGCTGAATTGCTCGGCTAACGGCGTGATTCGGCGAAGCGGCTTGTTCGAACGCGTGTTCGTGCAGCCGGCAGCAGGCGACGATGGCTGCGCGGTTGGTGCGGCGCTCTACGCGCACCGATTGTATAATCCCCGATTTACTCCCCGGAAGATGGGCCTGCCACTGTGGGGTCCCGAGTTCAGCGAGGGCCAAATCCGCCAGGCCGTTGCTGGAAGAACCGATTGCGCGGTGGCGGAATTGGACAACTTCGACGCCATTTGCCGTGAGGTGGCGGCGCGCCTGGCTGAGGGGCAGGTAGTCGCCTGGTTCCAGGGCAGGATGGAATTCGGTCCGCGCGCCCTGGGCAGCCGCAGCATCCTGGCCGATCCGCGCGACCCGGGCATGCGCGACCGGATCAACAGCCTGGTCAAGAAACGGGAGAGCTTCCGGCCCTTCGCCCCGGTGGTCACCAAGGAGGCGGCGGCGGCGATTTTTGACATTGCGCCGGGGAGTGAAGAGACCTACTCGCACATGCTTTTTGTGACGCCGGTGCGCGCGGAGTTCCGCGACCGCTTGCCGGCCGTCACGCATGTGGACGGATCGGCGCGCATCCAGACCGTGGCGCGGGAGGAGAGCCCGCGGCTTTGGCGGTTGCTCAAGGCTTTCGAGGCCCAGACGGGTCTGCCGGTCCTCCTGAATACCTCGTTTAATGTGCGCGGACAGCCGATCATCTGCACGCCGCAAGAGGCGGTAGAGACGTTTTTGGCCGCTCATTTGGACCTGCTGGTGATGGGCAACCTGCTGGTAACCGCCTCCGGCAAAGAATCGGCGGCAACCCCTGGCGCCGGCGGCGAGGTGCTTCGGGTGAAGGAACTCTACGACCTGGCGGCGCGGCACGAGGGGTTTTGGGTCGCGCGACTGGAATCGCTCGAACCGATCTCGCTGCCTTACCGGCGGCGCAAGGCCGGGAATGGGAAGCTGGCTGAAGCCCGGGGCAAGCAGCGACAACGGATCCCGGCAGAAATCCTGCAGATTTGCGCCAACGGCAGCCCATCGAACCGGATCGAGATATTGGCGACTGGCTTGGGAGCGTTTCTGGCCCGGATTACAGGGACAGAGGTATTTGATCTCGGGCTCAGCGAGTGGGCGGTGAGAGAGAAGATTCGGGGATTCGAAGATCGTTTTGAAGGAGTGGTTCCCTTGCGGATGGGAGTGGAGACTGGGCAGGCATTCGGAGAAGCGTTGAAAGCGGTTCGGGCCGAGCTTGGAACCGCCCGGGAGCGTGGGTTCTATGCTCGCGACCTGGCGGCGAGGTACCCGTCGTTGCGGGACGCGGGCGGCGGACCAAAGCCGGCGATTCTCCCGGTGTCCATCCAGATTATCAGGACCGCGCGGCAATGCCCGGCGGCTCCGGCCAGTGAAGCGGTGCTGGTGATCTCGGAGATCGAGGAAGAGTATTGGTGGGACTACGACGCGAATCTGTTTGAGGCGGAGACGATGTCAGCTCTCGCGAGGCATTTTGAGACTTTCCTCAAGGGGCTGGCCTCGAGACCGGACGAAGCGCTTTTCAGCATTCCTTTGCTCAGCGAGGCGGAAGGCCGCCGGGTGTTGGCGGAGTGGAACGGCACGCGCCGGCCTTTCGAACGGGAGCTTTGCATTCATGAGTTCGTGGAGGCCCAGGCAAGGAAAACGCCGGATGCCATCGCGGCGGTGTTTGAGGATCGCCAATTGACGTACGGGGAACTGGACGAACGGACGGGGCAATTGGCCGCGTATCTGCGCAAGATCGGGGTAGGGCCGGAGGTGCTGGTGGGTGTCTGCATGGAGGTATCCTTGGAGATGCTGGTTGGCCTGCTCGGGGTGCTCAAGGCAGGCGGGGCTTATGTGCCGCTGGACCCGGATTATCCGCGGGATCGGATCGGATTCATGGTCCGGGACGCCCGGATGCCGGTGGTGCTGACGCAGGAACGGCTGCTGAGATTGTTGCCGGAAGCCCTCGCCAGGGCGGCAGCGCCATCGGCGGGCGATTCGGAAGAGGCCGGCCCGATTCTTGGGACCCAGGTGATCTGTCTCGATTCGCAATGGGAAGCTATCGCCGGGAAATGCAGCATGCCCTCGGCCGAAGCAAATGCCGAGGCTGCGCCGCCCGCGGGTGGAGAGCCGGAGACGCCCGGACCAGGCGTCCGCGCTCCTGAATTGCCGGCCGGCAAGGTCACCGCGGACAATCTGGCTTATGTGATATACACGTCGGGTTCGACGGGGAAGCCCAAGGGAGTGATGGTGACGCACCGGAACGTGGCGAATTTCTTTGCCGGCATGGACGAACGGCTGGGGGATCAGGAGCCCGGGGTTTGGCTGGCGGTGACCAGCATCTCATTCGACATTTCGGTGCTGGAACTGTTTTGGACTTTGGCGCGCGGGTTCAAGGTGGTGCTGCATCGGCCGCAGGCGCGGCGCTCGCGTCTGGGGGGGGCGCCGGGGCCGGGCTCCTACCGGCCGATGGACTTTAGCTTGTTCTACTTCGCCGCCGATGAGTCGGCGGCCGTGGAGGGAAAATATCGTCTGCTGCTGGAGGGGGCGCGTTTCGCCGACCGGGAAGGCTTTGCGGCGGTTTGGACGCCGGAGCGGCATTTCCATGCTTTTGGCGGGCTGTATCCCAACCCGTCAGTGACCAGCGCGGCGATTGCGACCCTTACGAGCCGAGTCCAGATCCGCGCGGGCAGCGTGGTGCTGCCGCTGCACCATCCGATTCGCGTTGCCGAGGAATGGGCCATGGTGGACAACCTGTCGAACGGCCGGGTGGGGATCTCGGTGGCTTCGGGCTGGCAGGTGAATGATTTCGTGTTGGCGCCGGGGAGCCACAGCGGGCGGCGCGAGTTGACGCTCCGGCAATTGGATATTCTGCGCCGGCTCTGGCGCGGCGAGACAATCGATTTTGACGGCGCCGAAGGCAAAACGGTGCCGGTGAGGATTCTGCCCCGCCCGATTCAGTCGGAGCTGCCGGTTTGGATCACGGCTTCAGGAAGTCCCGAGACGTTCCGCGTGGCCGGCGAGGTGGGGGCCAATCTGTTGACGCACCTGCTGGGCCAAACCGCGTCCGAGGTGGAGGAAAAAATCAAGGTCTACCGGGCGGCCTGGCGGAAGCATGGGCATGGGGGGGAGGGGCGCGTGACCTTGATGCTGCACACGTTTGTGGGGGAGGATGCGGCGGCGGTGCGTGAAAAAGTCCGTGCGCCGATGACGGCGTATCTGCGCAGTTCGATTGATTTGATGAAGAATGATCCGCTGGCCTTCTCGGGCTTGAAACGTCCCGCCGGGCAACGGGGCGCGGGTGGCGAGGACCCCGCGGCCGGGTTCAGCCAGGAGGAGATCGAAGCGATGGCGGCCCACGCTTTCGAACGCTACTTCGAGACTAGCGGCCTGTTTGGCACGCCCGGGGTTTGCCTCGAACGCATCGAGCAATTGCGCCAGGCCGGGGTCGATGAGATAGCCTGCCTGATTGATTTCGGGGTGGATGGGGAGGCGGTGCTGGGCGGGTTGCGCCATCTGAACCATGTCAAGAAGGAGGCGCAGCGGCCGGCGAGACGGGCGGGCGCGGACTTTTCGTTGCCGACTTTGATGGCGCGCCATGCGGTGACGCATATGCAATGCACCCCGTCGCTGGCGTCCATCCTGGCGGACGACCCGAGGGCGCTGCTGGCGCTGCGTTCGCTGCAGAAGCTGATGCTCGGCGGGGAGGCGCTGCCGTCCGATTTGCTCGGGCGGCTGGAGGTTTCGGGCCAGGTGCTCAATATGTACGGGCCGACCGAGACGACGATCTGGTCGACCACGCATTCGCTTGATAAAAAGGATTCGACGGTGCTGATCGGGCGGCCCATCGCCAATACGGTGGTATTCGTGGTGGATAAGCGGCTCCAGCCGGTGCCCGTCGGGGTGCCGGGGGAATTGCTGATCGGCGGGGCAGGGGTGGTGCGGGGGTATTTGAACCGGCCGGAATTGACGGCGGAGAAGTTTATTCCGAATCCATTCTCAGGGCATGGCGAAACCGCGGCCAGGAGCGCGGACGCCTCGTCCGCGAGTTCCCCGGGGCAGGAGACAGGCGAGCAGGCCGTGCCCGCTGCCATGGACGGGCGTCTTTACCGGACGGGCGATCTGGTGAGGTACCTGCCGGACGGCACCATCGAGTTTCTGGGCCGGCTGGATCAGCAGGTTAAGCTGCGCGGGTTCCGCATCGAACTGGGCGAAATCGAGGCGGCGTTGCGCCCGCATCCGGAAGTCAAAGACTGCGCCGCGGTGGTGAGGCAGGAGTGGAATGGCGAGAAACGGCTGGTGGCTTACGTCGTTCCGGGTTCGAGTCCGGCGCCGACGGCGAAGAGCCTGAGGGAATACCTTGCCGGGCAACTGCCGGACTACATGATCCCGTCGGCCTTCGTGACGTTGGAGGCATTGCCTTTGACTCCGAATGGAAAACTCGACCGCAAAGCCCTCCCGGTTCCCGAGAGTGTTTCCGAGCCGGAAAGGCGAACCACTCCGCCTGGCACGGATGTCGAGAAAGAGGTGGCGCGGGCCTGGTGCAGCCTGCTGGGCGTCGGCGCGGTGGGGCTGGAAGACAATTTTTTTGAGCTGGGCGGCAACTCGGTGCTGGCGACACAGTTGATTTCGCGTTTGCGCCAGAAGTTCGCCTGCGAGCTACCTTTGCAGGTGGCCTTTGAGTTTCCCATTCTTGGGGCGCAAGCGGACGCGGTAGCCGCGCAGGCGGGTCAACACCGGGTTTCCCCGCTCCCCAGGCATGAGGCGATTCGGCGAAGGAAAAACGCGGATGAATGGCCTCTGTCCTCCGCGCAGCGCCGGCTGTGGTTCCTGAGCCAGTTGGAACCCGGGCCGCACTACAACGACCATTTTGAGCTGCGGCTGAGCGGTCCGCTGGAGGTGGAAACCTTGGAGCGCGCGTTGAACGAAATCGTGCGCCGGCACGAAATGCTCCGCTCGACCTATTTGAAGGTCGAGGGGAGCCCGGTCCAGGTGATTGCCCCGGCGCTCGCCGTTCCCTTGGCGGCGGTGGACCTCTCGGGCTGGCCGGAAAGCGAGCGGGAGGCGGAGGCCGCGCGTCTGGCCATCGAGCAAGCGCGGCTGCCGTTTCGCCTGGATAAGGGGCCGCTGGTGCGCGCCGGGCTGTTCCGTCTGGCGGCGCGGGAGCACCTGCTCTCTTTGGCGCTGCACCACATCGTCATCGACGGTTGGTCTCGCGGTGTGTTGCTGCGGGAATTGGCGGCGATCTACGAGGCTTTTCGGGCCAGGCGTCCCTCGCCGCTGCCGGAGCTGGAGATTCAGTATGCTGATTTTGCCGCGTGGCAGCAGGAGTGCCTGGAACGGGAGGCCATGCGGAAGCAGGTGGATTATTGGCGCGCGCAACTGCGGGGGGCGCCGCCGCTGTTGGCGCTGCCCGCCGACCACGCGCGGCCGGCGGTCCAGAGCTACCGCGGAGCCCGCGAGCCGCTGGAGCTGGACAGGGGGGTGATCGAGCGGCTGGCGGCTTTGGGACGGCAGGAAGGATGCACTTTGTTCATGGTATTGCTGGCGGCCTTCCAGACGCTGCTGGCCCGCGCTACCGGGCGGGAGGATATCATTGTCGGCTCCCCGATTGCCAATCGCAACCGAGCCGAGCTGGAGAACTTGATCGGGTTCTTTTTGAACTCGCTGGTATTGCGCGGGGATCTGTCGGGGGATCCCAGCTTCCTGGAGTTGCTGGGCCGGACCCGGAAGATCGCTTTGGAGGCATACGCCCACCAGGACCTGCCCTTCGAAGCGCTGCTGGCGGCGCTTCAGCCGGTCCGGGACCTGAGCTACGGTCCGTTGTTCCAGGTGATGTTTGTTCTTCAGAATGCTCCTTTTGCGCCCGCAAGCGCCGGCGGGGTGATGTTTAGGGCCGCGGAAATCGATACGGGGATTTCGAAGTGCGACCTGACGCTTAACCTGGAGGACACTCCGGAGCGCTGCGGCGGTTGGATCGAGTACTGCACCGATCTTTTCGAGCCCGCCACCATTCGGCGGTTCATCGGACATTTTCAGACCTTGCTAGAAAGCCTTTCCGCGCGGCCTGAACAGCGCGTGTGGCAAGTGGCGCTGCCTGGCTTGGTGACGGAGTGGGCAGGCGGGGAAACGCCGGCGCCCAGGAGCGCGGACGCCTCGTCCGCAGGCGCTGGTGAGGCAGGAACGCTCGGACCGTGCCCCACGGGCCAGGAACCCATCGAGCCGCAGAGAGCGGACTCGGAAGTCGCCCGGAAGCTTGCCGTCATTTGCGCGGAGGCGCTTGGGATTGAGAGAATCGGGTTGAACGACAGCCTGTTCGATCTGGGAGCGCATTCCCTGCTCATCACGCGAATCCTGGCACGGATTGAGCGGGAGTTCCAAGTGGAGGTTCCCATCCAGGCCTTTTTCGAGACGCCGACGGTCGGGGCCATCGCGGGCCTGATCGCGGCCAGCCCTCGTCAGGCCGTTTCGTCCCGGATCCTGCCCCAAAGCGGCTCCAGGTCGGAGTCGGCCAGTGCCATCTTGTAAATGAGGACTGTGCCGGCCAGGCTTCGGGCCTGGCTAAGCCAGGTCCAGGCCTGGTCAAGGTCGCCAAGCTGGCAGGCGTAGCAAGCGAGGTTGTAGGGGACGATGTAATCGCGCGGGAATTTAGCGCGGGCGGGCAAGAGAACGCTCCGGGCCTCTTGAGTGCGTTTCAGCTCGTGCAGGGCGTACGCATGATGAACGTAGCCGAAGACGTTTTCGGGGAGGGCTTCGCAAATCTTCGTGGCGACAGCGGCGGCCGGTTCCCACTCCTTGGCCGCGGCATGGAGATGCCAGCGCACTTCCAGCACCTCGGGATGGTCCGCGAGGTCGGGCGACAGCGCCGCGAGCTCGGCGCGAGCTTCCTGAAGATCGCCCAATCCGAGCCAGCCTTCCGCGGCATCAACGTGCCGTCGGTCTGTGCCGGTCAGCGGCTCCATGCGGGGAGGATAATGGGGCCGTGGGTTTGGGAGAAGCAAAAACCCGACAGGGGTACCGATCCCGCAAGCTTTCAAGGAGATTCTTAGACAGGATTAACAGGATTAACGGGATTCCGGGCAGAATATGGCAATCCATTGACGAACCTCTCGACGGCCCTTCGGCGGCTCAATCCCGTTGATCTTTCTAATTCAACCGGTCCCAGCCGTCCTCCTCGAATGACTGAATGTCGTATCCCGACCTATCGGCCCGCGTCCGGGAAGGGTGCTCGATCCGATCAGCGAGGCTGCGCTTGGCCCAGGCCGAACGGTTTCTCACTCGCGGCTGAGGACCGAGATAGCCAATCGCGGATAGCCACTGCTCACAGGCGCCGATCGGCGCCGCCTCTGCATTCTTCACCTTGCCGGAAAGGGCGGCCGGGATTAACCGGAGGGTCCGCGCATGTTAGGGAGATAACAATGGCTAATGCCAAGAAATGCAAAGCTTATGGCAAATGCGGGCTATCGGGCCCCCCGAATGCTGCCGATGGATGCGTGAACACAGTCGTTCGCGTGCGACCCGAGCATCTGAATGCAGAACTGAAAATGAACCATTGCCAAATCACACGAACTCCCAAGCTAGTCGTCAACCAATCCCTGATAGCGGGGCGCAGACCTCGAGTTGCGAGTGTTGCCGATTGGCCGAGACCTATCGTCCTCGTTCTTGTGGCCGCTCTTCTCTTGATCCCTTGCCTCACGGAAGCGCAGCCTACGGCGCATTACGTGCCAGGCGTCGAGGGTCTCAACGCGGCCTCCCTACCGCCCCCGGGGCTTTATCTGCGCGATTACAACGTGGCGTACGTCTCCTCCCGGCTGAACGACGGGCAGGGGCACGAAATTGGGGCTGCGAATCCAGATGCTTTCATTTACGCCAATGTGCCTCGACTCATCTGGATCACCGATCAACAAGTGCTGGGTGGAAATCTTGGGCTGGATGCCCTCTTGCCACTGCAATACACCGATCTGAGCGTCAACACGCCGAATGGCCTGTTTAAAGGCAGTACCTTTGGGATCGGTGACTTCCTGTTGGAAGGGCTCTGGTCGCGGCACCTCCCTCGCTTCGACCTGGCCCTGGGATACGCGGTTTGGGCGCCGACGGGGGATTCCAGCCCGGGCCTTACCACCCGGGCGGGGTTAGGCTACTGGACGCACATGCTCACCGCTGGCGCTACCTGGCACATTGGCCCCGACAGGTTGTGGTCCCTATCAGCCCTGAACCGCTACGAGTTTAACCTGCAGAAGGACGGAACCGAGATCACCCCGGGTCAGGCTTACACGCTTGAGTGGGGCTTAGGCCGCAGATTCATCCCGGCGGTGGATCTTGGTTTGGCTGGCTACTACCAGCAAAAGGTAACTGAAGACAGCGGCAAGGGGGCCACAGGCCAGCGTGATCGTGTCGCTGGGATCGGTCCTGAAATCAGCGGCCTCGTGCCCTGGTTGAAGGTGGGGTTGTCCCTCCGCTACGCTTACGAATTCATGGCTGAGAACCGCCTTCAGGGCCACACCGTTACCCTGACTTTAACGAAACCTTTTTAATCGAAGCGAATATGAAATTGAGCCTGCGCACAAGACTCCTGTGGACCTACGGGTCATTGACCGCGGCGACAGTCGTCGCGTTGGTGTCGGTTTCCTGTTGGATTGCCTCCCGGGCGGTTCAGGCCCAGTATGACGAAAGCATGGCCCAAATCGCGGCCCAAACCGCGAAGGACCTCGCAAACTGGGTGGGAGAGCGAGAACGGGAGGCGCGGCTTTTCAGTGAGATTCAAGTATTGAAGGCCGCTTGCCGGGGGCAGCGGACCAACGAGGCAAGGCAGAGGTTGGAGGCCTATCACAAGCTCTCTCCCAGCTACGAGAACCTGTTTCTGGCCGATACCAATGGGGTGTTGTTTCTCGACTCGATCGGGGGCAAGTCTGTCGGGATCGATTTGACGAAGATCCCGGCATTTGCCATCAACGCTCAAAAAGCCGAACAAGGGGAGTTTTGGGTGGGCGAGGTCCAGAAATCGCCCGCCACTGGGCGTGCGGTGAGCCTGATTACAGCCCCCATCCTGGACAACGGGGTGCTGGTCGGGATCGCGGGCACGCCCATTGAGTTGGCTGCGTTCTCCGATATCAGTGTACGTGGCGTCAAGGTCGGCCGCTCAGGGTATGTCGCGATTACCGACGGTAAGGGTACGGTGTTGGCGCATAAAGATCCGGCGCAGGTGTTCAAGTTGAACATCGGGGAAACCGACTGGGGCCGCCGGGTATTGACAGAGAAGGAAGGTCGCATTGAATACACCTTGGAAGGAGTGACGAAAGTCGCGCATTTCGCCGCGTACGAAAAGAAAGACTGGCATGTGATCGTGGTTCTTCCCAAGGCTGAATTGCAGGAAACCGCGAAGAACCTGAAGTGCGGCGCCGGCGCGCTTGGTCTGGTAGCGACTCTGTTGACGCTGGGTGCGGTCTGGGGGATGACGACGCGTCTTACGGCCAGACTGGAATCAATCGCTGCCTCGCTAGCCAGCGGCGTGGAACAAACCGCAAGTGCAGCTGCGGAGGTTTCTGGGGCCAGCCAGACTCTGGCCGAAGGGGCCAGTGAACAGGCCGCTTCGCTGGAGGAAACCAGCTCATCTCTAGAGGAGATGGCCAGCATGGGTAGAAAGAGCGCCGAGTTGACAGGCCAGTGCAATAGATGGATGGCTCAGGCCAAGACCGTTGTGGGCCAGGTCGATAAGCTTCTAAACGAGACCATGGCGTCCGTCCAAGAAATCAATCATTCCAGTGAGGCCACGAGTAAGGTCGTCAAAACCATCGAGGAGATCGCTTTCCAGACCAATATCCTGGCCTTGAATGCTGCCGTGGAAGCGGCCAGGGCCGGCGAGGCCGGAATGGGCTTCGCGGTCGTCGCCGATGAAGTGCGTAATCTGGCGCAGCGCTGTGCCCAGGCCGCCAGGGAAACCAGCGTCCTTATTCAAACCTCCGCAGCGGCAGCGAGCAAAGGTAATCATCTGACTACCGCGACCCAGGAAGCCTTCAAGCGAAACTTGGAGAATGCTGGAAAAGTCGGACAGGCCGTGGATCAGATTGCAGCCGCGGTGACCGAACAAAGCCAGGGGATCAGTCAAGTCAATCTAGCCGTCAGCCAGATGGATAAAGTCACTCAGAGCAACGCCGCAAGTGCGGAGGAGAGCGCTAGCGCGGCTGAACAGCTCAATGCTCAGGCTCAAGCAATGAAAGGATTGGTGGCCGATTTGCTCAGCCTGGTCGTAGGAGAAGAAACGGGCCAAAACGCTTCCGATCGCGTCCATGGAGGGATAGCCTTTCCCAAGAACCCCCGTGCCCAGTCTTCGAAAAAACCTGCCGCCTCTGCAGACGATGGCCACTCCCCAGGCCTCCGCGCTGCAGGCTTTCCGGGCACACAGCCAAGGCTAACCCCCAAGCCCAACGCCGGGCGCAGCCGGGCAACCGTTCCGCTCAAGGACACTTTCAAAAACTTCTGAGTGCCATCGCCGCGCACACCTATAGAAAGATCGTGGTAGTTGTAGTGTTTGAGCAGATCAGTGACCGGCGGCGGTGGGCGGGGCCATGGCCTTAGCGGCTGGCACCGGCTTCTCCGCTCGTTCGTCGGGGTGCAGTTCGTCGTGGTCGGAGGCGCTCTCCAGATGGGTCGTCACGTAGGCGCGTGGCTCCAGCGATTCCTGGATGACTTCTTCGATGCGGGTCGCGTCGCGGTGGGCTTGGGTCAGTGAGGTGTCGGCAGGGAATACCAGATGGACCACCACCCGGTGGGCGTCGCCAAGGTTGCGCTGGCGCAGACCATGATAGGTGAGGCCGAGCTTCGCGGTCTCGCGGGTAAGGATGTCGATGACTTTCTTCTGGGTCTCCGGGTCCGCCCTGTCCATCAGGCCGGCAAGAGAGGACCTGATCAGGCCGGTAGCCGAGAGAAGGATGTTACACGCCATGAGGATGCCACAGATTGGGTCGAAGGGCCGCCACTTGGTAAGCAGCACCAAGCCTAACCCGACAAGCACCGCCAGGCTGGTCCAGCAATCCGTCATCACGTGCTTGCCGTTGGCCTGGAGGATGATGGAGTTCTTGGTCCGGCCCAGGTGGAGGAGGTAAGCGCCCAGGGCGCCATTGATGGCCGCCGTGGCGGCAGTGAGCGCCACGCCGAAGCCAAGATGTTCAAGGGTCAGGCCGATCAGCCATTTGTGGACTGACTCGTAAATGATGTAGAGGGCGGCGAGGATGATCATCGCGCCTTCGAAGCCCGCGGAGAAGAACGATATCTTCGCATGGCCGTAAAGATGCGACTCATCCGCCGGCTTGTAGGACAATTTGAGGCTGTAGGCGGCAAAGACGACCGCCGCCACGTGCACGACCGATTCGGCGGCGTCGCTCAAGATGGCCGCCGACCCGGTCACCAGGCAGGCGCCGACCTTCATGACGGACATGAGGAGGCCGATGACCAGAGAGAGGGTCATCGCAAGGCTCAAGGCTTTGCGGTCGGTCTCGATTCTGGCGGTGACATTCATCCGGGGCAAGTATCGATCGATCCGTGGGAGGATTCAAGCGGGACCGGCGACTCGTTGGCGCAGATTTCCGCGTGAGCCAAGTTGCCCTCGCTCCCTGACTTGCGATCCCAGCAATTCCTCCACCACGCGTTGATCTTCAAAGAGGAGAAAATCATCACCGGCAAGGCTTTCAATTCTTATGGGGTATTCACCCCATATCCAGCCGGTGGCGAGATCCTGGCTCCGGGCATTTGCATTTCCGCAGGCAATCTCTTCTCTCCCCACAATCGGGGATAGACGGCTTTTTGCCGGTTTGGCACCGTGGCGCCAACCGGAAGGTCGGATGCGCCAACAGCATGACGCCTGCGCCTCCATCCGCCCCGCCCACGAGTTCACAATTATGAGCATGCCATCAACGCTGACCCCAGCGTTCTCGAGCCTATCTGCAAGACCACGGACCCACTGGCCCCGAGTTTGGATGAGATATGGAAAGAGGCCTCCTCTCCCCAGCCCTCTCCTCCCGAGGAGGAGAGGGAGCATAGGCGGGAGAGGTTCGGGCGGATTGTCGCCCAAACTCCGGAGCAGTGGACCACGGGCCCCGCTCCTGGCGTTGGCATCGCTTTCCGTGTGCTTGCTGGGCTGGGGAACGACGGGGTTTGGAGCCGAGCCGCCGCAAGGCCCCCAGGAATCACCCGCTTTCACAGGAGAGACAACTGATTGGCATGGCTTCGACCGCTATGACTTTTTCCTGGACGAGGCAACCATGGCCGTTAAGCCGGCGGACACCAAGGAGACTGTGAAAGGGCAGCGGCGGTGCATTTTGGTAATTCCCAAAACAGCGGCGCCCGGCAAGCCGTGGTCTTGGCGCGGGTGCTATTGGGACCACGAACCGCAGACCGAAATTGAACTGCTCAAGCGCGGGTTCCATATCGCCTACATCACGGCCGACGCCAACCTCAGGCCGGACCTGAAGTGGGACGCGTGGTACGCCTTCCTGACGGAAAAACAGAGTCTGTCCAAGAGGCCCGCCTTCATCGGCATGAGCCGCGGGGGTGAATACGCTTTCACCTGGGCTACCGCCAATCCCGATAAAGTCGCCTGCATCTACGCCGACAATCCCGGCGGAAACAAAGACATTTTCAGGAGACTCCCGGACCTGGCGGGGAATGACGTGCCGCTGCTTCTGGTTTGCGGCAGCATCGATCCTCTCCTCGGCAGAGTCGCGCTCCCCATCGAGAGCGCCTATCGCCAGTTCGGAGGCCGCGCCAGCATCATGATCAAGGAGGGCGCCGGGCATCATCCGCACAGCCTGCGCGATCCCAAGCCTATCGCCGATTTCATCACGCAAAGCGTCCGGGAGGCCCCCGGCGCTCCGCCGGCATTCGTCGGGTCCGGCGCTAACAAAACCGCCTTTTACAGCGTCGAGAATGCCTACCGCGATTTCCCCAGCGAACGGACTTATGTGACCTGTCGCGGCCCGGTGTTCGCTCCCTGCTATGATCGCTATGATTTCGGGCTGCCGGGCGTTGAGGGGAGCGTCAATGTGATTGCGCCCAGGACGCCGGCGCCGGGCAAGCCGTGGGTGTTCCGGGCCGGGTTTGCCGAGCGCGATGCCGTGGTGGATCTGGCTTTGCTCGCCAAGGGCTTTCACATTGTCACCGGCCCCGTGTCGTACAATGCCAACGGTCCGCTGGTACCTCATTGGGACGCCGTCTACAAGCATTTGACCAACAACGGATTCTCTTCGAAACCGGTGATGGAAGGCGCTGGCGGCGCCGCGGGTGAAGTCTATGCCTGGGCCATTGCCAACCCTGAGAAGGTCTCGTGCATTTACACCGAGAACGCCGTCATGCGCAGCGCGATGGCAAAAACCCCGCTCCTGGACCATCTCGATGGCCTCGCCAAAGCCGGCGTGCCGCTAATCCACGTTTGCGGCAAGCTCGATCCGTCGCTCAACGATAACTCGGCGGTTGTCGAAGAGCGCTATCAGAAACTCGGCGGCAGATTCATGCGCATCGTGCAGGAGGGCATAGGACATTACCCGCTTGCTCCCGCGGACTCCCAGCCGGTCATCGATTTTATCGCCAATGCCGGGGCGCCAGCCGAGCCGGCTGCCGAAGTGCCGAAAAACGTCTGGAAGGGGCAGCTCCTCGCCGGCGACGCGAAAATCAGCATTACTCCGGAGAACTGTAAGAAGCCCGTCCACGACCCGGCAAACGCGCGGGCCCTGGTGCTGGAGGTAGATGGCAAACGTCTGGCGTTCGTTTCTGTCGATCTCGGCGTCTACACCAGCGAGCATCTGGTCGCCGCCTGCAAAGAGAAATTCCACCTCTCCCAGATGGTGCTCAGTTCCTCCCACACGCATTCCGATCCGGGGGGCGATTACAAAGACGTGTACGAGGCGCAGATCCTTCAGGCGGTGGACGCCGCGGTCAAAAACTTGTTCCCAGCCCGCATTTGCGCCGGCCACAGGAGTTTTCCTCAGCTCGGTTTCAACCGCCTGGTGATCCGTGAGGACGGGCATGCCAGGGAATCCTGGGACGGGGACGACCATTACCTGAGCGAAAACCCCGACCGCATTCCTTTCGGGCCGGTCGATCCCGAAGTCGGCGTGATCAAAATCGAAGATACCAACGGCCAGCCCCGCGTCCTGATCATGAACTACGCCTGCCACGCGGACGTCGTTTGCGGCAACTACGCGGTGTCGGCCGATTTTCCCGGCGTTGCGTGCAGAAAAGTGGAAGAGGCATTTGGGACCAATCTCACCTGTCTTTTTGTGCAGGGCGCCGCGGGGAACATCGAATCGCTGATCATCAGCTCGCGCCGCTCCGGTCCCGACGATCCGTTCCAGACCGATTATAATACCATCGAGCATGTCGGCCACTTGCTCTCCTATGAAGCCATCAAGCTGGCGAAGTCCATAGCGCCCAAGCCGGGCAGTGAGACCACGATTCGGTTCATGAACGACTCGCTGAGATTTGCCGGGCGGTTCAATAAGGACAAGAACTTCGACGTCCATATTTGCACGCTGCTGATCAACGACGACATCGCCATCGCGACCGTGCCGGGCGAGCCGTTTATTCAACTCCAGCTTGATTGGAAGCAAAAGGTGGGCATGCCCCAGCCGTTTGTTTTCGGCTACACGTGGTATGGGGGGACGTGGCCCAACTATATTCCCGACATCGTTTCCGCGGCGCGCGGAGGCTACGGCGCGGATCAAAACGGCCCCGTCATGATCGAGGTCGGTTCGGGCGAAGCCATCATGAACAAGCACCTGGAAAATGTTTACCGGCTGAGCGGCCTGATGCGCGAAACCCCGGGGCCGACTGAGTGGAAAGGCGGGGACCGCTGGATCTACACGGCGGTTCCGAGAGCAAAGGAATAAAGTAAAATAGAGCGTAAATGGTTTTTGCCTTTTTCGGCGGGAGCACTAAACTCGCCGGGAAACTCAATGCAACCATGAAAAGAACCCTATTCGCCATACTGAGCGCGCTGGCGCTGCTTCTGCTAACCTCCCGGCTCGCGCTGGCCTGGGATTATGAAGGGCACCGGGCGGTCAACGAGCTGGCCCTGGCATCGTTGCCAACGAATTTCCCGGCGTTCGTGCGCGCGCCCGAGGCGGCTGAGCGGATTGCGTTCCTGGCCGGCGAGCCGGACCGGTGGCGCAATATCCAGGACCCGCCGCTCCGGCACTACAATGGGCCGGATCACTACATCGATCTGGAGCAATTGGCGGATTATGGCCTCAAGCCCGAGATGCTGCCGGTGTTCCGGTATCAGTTTGTCGCGGAGCTGGCTCTAGCTCGCAACGCGCACCCGGAGAAGTTTCCGGCCATCGACCCCGCCAAAAACGAGGATCACACGCGTGAGCTGGTTGGTTTTCTGCCTTGGGCCATTGCCGAAAACTACGCCAAGCTCAAGTCGCAGTTCTCCTATCTGAAGACCTTCCAGGAAAGCGGCGGCACGCCGGCGGAGATCGCCAACGCCCAGGCTGATATTATCTATGTGATGGGCGTGATGGGGCATTACGTGGGCGACGCCTCCCAACCCCTGCATACGACGATTCATCACCACGGCTGGGTCGGAGACAACCCGCATAACTACACCACCGAGGGCCGGTTTCACAGTTGGATCGACGGCGGTTACTTCAGCAAGGTCGGCGGGCCCGACCTCAAGGGGATGAAAGCCAAGTTGCGTCCCGCCCAACTGGCGGCCATCGATGGCCGGCCCGCCAAGCCCGAAGAAATGTTCCAGGTGGCGATGGGGTTCGTCCTGGGGCAGAACAAGCTGGTCGAGCCGCTCTATCAAATGGAGAAGGATGGCAGGCTTTCCGGCGAAGGAGAAACCGGGCTGAAGGGCGAGGAATTCCTTGAGGCTCAGCTCCTTAAGTCGGGCCAACTGCTGGGGGACATCTGGTATTCGGCGTGGCAGCAAGCGCCTCCTGACACATTCCTCAAACGGCAGCTAGCCCGGCGCAAGCATTCGGCAGCCGGCGGCGCGGAGAATTGACGCCAGCATTAAATGTCTAGCCAAGCAGGGGAAAGCGGCTAAAATAAGCTGCAATTAGCCGGAAGCATCGTGCCCACTCCCATACAGAAACGAGTCCTGGTTGTCGACGACGAGCCTTTTGTTTGCGAGGCCGTCAAGATGATGCTGACGTTCGACGGCCACCAGGTGGAGAGCGCCAGCAGCGGCAAGGAGGCGCTGGCGATGTTCGAACCGGCGAAGTTCGACCTGGTAATCACGGATTATTCGATGCCGGGCATGAGAGGTGACGAATTGGCCGCCGCGATTAAGGCGCGCGCGCCAGGGCAACCGGTTGTCATGATTACCGCTTACGCCGAGGTGCTTCAGGCTTCCGGCAATCCCTTGTCTGGCGTCGATTTCATCATCAGCAAGCCCTTTTTATTAGAGAACTTGCGCGAGGCCGTCGCGAAAGCCAGCACGACCCTGCCGGACGCGAAGCCTAAGGGCTAAAGGGCGTCCGACCGTACTTTTCCCGTCCCCCAATAGGTATTCTCCAGCGTTGTTCCCGCCGAAGGAGCGGGTTAATAATGTATTCAACATCATGAGCTTGCAGCCCACCATGACAAGACCTGAGCAGAAGCCTGCCGGAGCGGCGGTGCTCGGGCTTGGGCGCAGGCCACAGCCCCGCCCCCTGTCGTTCTCCCAGCAAATCCGTCAGATCGCAGGCATCGCCCTGCTGGCAATGGCCAGCTACTTCTTCATCAGCCATTTCCTGCTGCAGTCGGTGAGAGTGGTTGGGCGCAGCATGATGCCGACGCTTTGCGATTCCCAGCACTACCTGCTCAACCGGTGGGTCTATTATGTTCGCGGCCCGCAGCGCTGTGAGGTTGTGGTATTGCGCGACCTGATCGATAACGGGTTCGCGGTGAAGCGGGTCGTCGGGCTCCCCGGAGACTGGATCTACCTCAAGGGCGGCAAGGTGTACGTCAACGGCCAGCTCTTGACGGAGCCTTATCTGGCGCCGGGCACCCCCACCTTCACCTACTGCAAGCAGAACGAACAGTTGTTCAAGTGCGCCTCCGACCAGTATTTTGTGATGGGGGACAACCGCATGAATTCCGCCGACAGCCGCACCTACGGTCCGGTCCCGCGCCACAATATCCTGGGCCTGATTATCCGCTGACCGCCCAAAGGTGGCGGTTCGCGTCTTCCAAGAGATTTCTTCACTTCACGGTTGCCGGGGACCACAGTCCGATCTAAACTGCGCCGTTCCTGGACGTCGCCGTGTGAGAGCATGCGGGCTCAGGCGAACCGCAATCTTCTCTGCGGCGTATCGAGTGCGTGCACGGGTTATGCACCCGCGCGGCCAATCGCTGACTCAACCAGGTGACGGTTAAAGGCAGTGAATGCGGTGGACTATGGCGCGTATGCGAATACTTGTTCAGCAAAAAGAAACTGGCCTTTACTTCCGAGACGTGGGCTCCTGGACCCACAATAGCTCCGAGGCGATGGACTTTGTCAACTCCACGGCGGCTATTGACTTCTGCGTCCTCAACCGGCTGACGGAGGTGCAATTGGTGCTGAAGTTTGACCAGCAGGAGTATGACATCGTTCTACCCGTGGCGGCCCCTGCAGATTACCCCAGCGACCGCCCTGGAACCACAGCCTAGGCCTGCCCTTACCCGCTTTACCGGGGCAGGCCCTAAGCGACGGAAAGGAAGCCCGCGCTTGTTGCAAGCGCGGGCCCCACGGCCGATCACGTTGCCGACGATGATGGCGCGGGATACTCGCGCCCTTCCGCTGCGGCCCGCAGGCCGAAGACTGAGCCGCTAAACAGCGCCGTGGCTCCCAGACTCAGAAGGCCCGCCAGCACCAGGGTCAATGGCGCCTCACCAATGACGGCCAGGATACCCAGCACTAGCCCGCCCAGCCCCGCCAGCGCCCGTCCGCCCGAACCGGCGGCGCCATACCCGGCCTGAAAGACGGGGTTTCCACTCAGCAGGAAAGCCGCGCCGAATACAATCAAGCCCACGGACAGCAACGTCAACGGGACGACGCCGAGAAGAGCTAGAATCCCCAGGACGATCCCGGCCATCCCGCCCAGGAATTCGGCGCTGGGCCCCCTGTCGGCGCGTTCAACGCCGGCGACCTCGCCCAGTTGTGCCGAGCTGATCGCTCCGCTCTCGGTCAGAATCGCCACCCCGATGACGATGGTTGCGATGGCGGCCATAGCGGTGGAAAAGACCCCCGCCAGGCCCACAATGGCGAGCGCAATGGTAGCGACGGCCTCGATGGACTCCATCCCGGAGCCCGTGGCTGCCCACTTTAAGGCAGTCTCGCGCGTGAGATGATGATGCATGGTTTCTGTTGTCGTATTCATATCAACTTCCTCTATTTCGTAACGTGGTCCTTTTACCCACTGGTTTAACGTACTCGAAAGGAAGGCCTTTTCTACAAGCCCGCGAGGGTTTTGCACCGGGGTAAAGTGCTACCTCGAAGTGGGGGGATCTCCTACCTGGGGTTGCGCGTCGTCGGGGAAACTCGGCCGAGGCGAACCTCGTGCAGGAGCGCTTTGATGAGGCGATCGAGCTGCCGGCTGGTATGTTCGCTGGAGAGGACAAATCGGAAGCAGCCGCCCGCCCCGGCGCCGGGGTAGCGGGTGTAGGGCGGATAAATCCTCGCCGCCACCAACGCCTGCTTGGATTGCGGAATCGCGGATGAGTGGGCCGGAAACAGCGTGACAATGGGGCCGGGATGCGGGGGCAGATCCAGGCCGGCTTGAGAGAGCGCCTGCTTTACGCGGGCCACGTTGTCGGTCAAGCGCTGGCGCATGGCCGCGTCGGCTTGCAAAACGTCGATCGCTTGGAGCGCGGCCGCCGCCAGCGGCAAGGGCAGGGGAGTGCTGCCCAGAAAGAGGCGGCTGCCGTCGACCATGCGCCGGCGGAACGAGATCGAGCTGAGGATGGCCCCGCCGTAGACCCCGAAAGCCTTGCTCAGAGTGATGGTTTGGATGAGGCGGCGGCGGCTGATACCGCAATGCTCCGGTGTTCCTTTGCCGGTGCGGCCCAGCACTCCAGCCCCATGCGCGTCATCCACCAACAACAGGGCGTCCTTGGGCAGCACCTTCAGGTACTGCGCCAGCGGGGCGACGGCTCCGTCCTGTGAGAACATCCCATCGGTCAGCAGCAGCAGCCTCGAGCCGGTGCCGCAGCGTTGGACGGCGCGCGCCAAATCGGCGGCGTCCCGGTGCCGGAATCGCAGCACCGGACAATCCACCCAACCGGCCGCGTCCGCCAGAGATGGGTGCGCCCACTCATCGAGCAGCACATGAGAGAAACTCCCGCGCAGGCCTTGCGCCGCCACAAGATTGCTCAAATACCCGCTCGGCACGGTCAAAGCCGCGGGCGCGTCAAAAAACGACGCCAGCTTGCTTTCCAGCCTCTCGTACAGCACGTGGTTGCCGGTGGTCAGGCGCGAGGCCGCGACGTTCAGTCCATATCGCTGGACTCCGGACTGGGCAGCCGCCATGACTCGGGGATGGCTGGCCAGCCGGAAATAATCACAGCCGGAGAAGTAGGACAATTTGCGGCCGTGGAAGCGCACAAACGTGCGGCAAACCTGCTGGAGCGGGTCGGGTTCCATCATGGGCCGAAGGATAAAGGTTTGGTTTTAGAAGTCCAAGGACGGACATGGGGGGGACGTTGGAACGTGATGCGTGCATGCGTGACACGTGAAACGTGAAACGTGGGGACCGCGGAAATGCTAAATCCAGCGTTCAAAGCCAGCGGCGGACTCTCTTCTTGTATTCCAGGTAATTCTCTCCAAAGGTGTTCTCCATTTTTTCTTCTTCATAGGGAATGAACATCCAATGGAGGATCACGAAAAAGAACAGCGGGGAAAGGAAGGAGAGGATGTTCCCGGAGAGGATTGAGCAGCCAATCAATAACAGCACGAATCCCACGTACATGGGGTTCCGGCTGTGCTGATACAGGCCCTCTTCAATGATGCAGGTGGAGGGGGCGAATGTCACGGGAGTGGCGTGCCGGGTCAGAGACCGGTGGGCGCCGGCCACCAAATAGACTCCCGCGGCCAAAAAAACCAACCCTGCCAGGGTGAATGGATACCCGATCCAATTCATGCTCGGAACGAGCAGGCGCGCGACCATCGTGCCGAGGAGGCAGAGGAGCAAGTAAACCGGCGGAATCAGTATGATCTTGTGTTTCATATGCGGACAGGACAGCAGAACAGACATCGGCCAAGATGGCTTTTACCTGCATCTGGAACTCCGTTGGTCTCATTTTACAAACGCGTATAGCGCAGCGCCCGTCGGTCCCCAGCCCCGGCAGGGGCGGCATATTTGTAGCCACGAGATGCACGCATTCTCTTTTTTTGTTTTTCAGCGGCGCGGTTTGAGGCCGCCCGCCTTGACGGCGATCTTGGGCCGCGCCGCTGAAAAACAAAAAAAGGAACCTATTAGGCCGCTCGTCTACAGATATGCCACCCCTAAGCGGGGTTTCGGGGCCACCCGTGGGCAGGTCGGCATAAACATTTTGACGATCCGTCGACGGCGCGCGCCACAAGGACCAGTCTCGCCTTGGAGCGTGTGCAAAAACCATTTTTCGGACTTGCCTAGCCCGTGTTTCAATAGTGAAGCACTTGTTAGCGCACAAACGTGCGGCAGACCTGCTGGAGCGGGTCGGGTTCGATCATCCTATTTGATGTTGATGAGGTCGCCGGGCTGGAGGGGCACATCGGCGCCGCTGAGCAGTGCTTTGGGGTCCACGGCTGTCGGGATGCCGTTGCGGACGATGGAGATCGTGGTCGGGTTGGCGTTGTCAGGATAGCCGGCGGCCAGGATGGCGGCTGCGAGCGTCAGACCTGGGGTCCAGGGAACGATTGGGTTCTGGACATCGCCGTAGATGGTGACATTAAGGGTGCCATTCGGGCGCGGTGCCTGGGGTGATTGCGCTTGCCCCTGCTGCCCTTGCTGCTGGAACCGGGCCATGGCGTCCCGCTGGCCGGCAAGATAGGCGGCCCGTGCCTGGGCGTCAGCCTTGGACTTGGTCACACAGCCGCTTAACGCTGTCGCAGCCAGCGCGCAGAGTAACCATAAGCTCAACTCAGATCTCATGTTTCGCGTTGCTATTCGCCGGGGCGTTTGAGGATTTTGCCGAACTCGCTTTCCCCCGGCTCGATTTCGATCCGGCCCGAAGCCTTCTCGGGAGGCGCCGGCAGGGACGGTCCCGGCCGCCTGTCCAGTTTGGGACTTCGGGCGGCCATCGGCAAGTCGGGAACCGCCGGGGCAAGGGACTCGGCCGGTGGCCAGTCTCCTTCTGGCGCCTCCGGGGCCTGGCCGGGGATGTGCCATTTTTTGCGATTGTCCAGCCAGGTGCGGTAGCGTTGGAAGCTCCACATGCCGTGATCGGCGCCGGTTTCGAGGGCGGAGGCAATCTTGAAAAAGTCGCGCGTCCGAATGAAGTTTTTGACCGCCATGCTGGCCACGAGGATTTCACATTCCGGCACCCGGAGATTGAGGTCGGGCCGGAACCGCAGGCGTTGCGAAATGACCGCGAGGAGGCAATCGGCGAGTTGGGCGGCAACGCCGCTCTGGATCTCAGCCGGAAAGGCCGACACGACGCGCTGGAGCGCCTCGGCGCAGTTCGACGAATGCACGGTGGCCAGGACCAGATGCCCGGTCTCGGAGATATTGAGCGTTAGCCGCATGGTTTCGGGATCGCGCATCTCCCCGACCATCAGGACGTCGGGATCTTCCCGGAGGGCGTCCAGCAGCGCCTGCTCGAAGCTGGGGGTGTCCCGGCCCACTTCCCGCTGACGAATGAAGGCGCGCTTGGGCCGGAAGGTGTATTCGATGGGGCTTTCAATGGTCACGATGTGGCGGGTTTCGGACGTGTTGATTTCCTGAATGAGCGCCGCCAAGGTGGAAGACTTGCCGCAGCCGGTGGGGCCGCTGACCAGGATCAGGCCGTGGGGAGCGGCGACGAGCTTCCGGAGGTCCGGATGCAGGTTGAGCCTTTCAAGAGTGGCTTGGAAGGGGGCCAGCAGGCGCACGGCAAACCCGATGCCGCGAGAGGTTTGCAGGATATTGATGCGGCAGCGCACTCCGTGGATCGTGCGCGACAGATCGAACGACCGGCGCTCGACAAAGCGCGGCCACTGGTCCTCGCCGATGACCTGGCGGGCCGCATCCAGCAGAAGCCGCGGCGCCAGCGGCTCGCCCACCGTGCGCAACGCGCCCCGCACTCGCAAGGCCGCAGGCAACCCTGACTCCAAGTGCAAATCGCTTGCGCCGTTCTCCAGCGCCACACCGACAAGAGCCTCGAGATCCATGCCCAATTCTATCGTTCAACAACGCGGCTGGCAAAAAGTTCCTCGTCCTCGACGCGGGGGCCCGGATTGTGTATCTTGCCCGGATGCGAGTGACCGCAGAACGAATGGAAATGCCGCCGTTGATATTGGCGTCGGCTTCGCCGCGGCGGAAGGAATTGCTGCATCAATTGGGCATCCATTTCGACTGCATGCCCAGCGACGCCACAGAAATCCATCACGATCAATTGACGGCCCACGAAGCCTGCCAGATTAACGCTTACCGCAAGGCGCGGGCGGTCGCTAAGAAATTCCCGGACGCGCTGGTGCTTGGGGCGGACACTTTGGTGTATTTGGATACCACCCTGTTCGGCAAGCCGGCGGATCTTGAGGATGCCTATCAGATGCTCGAACGGCTCCAGGGCCGCACGCATTACGTGGTGACCGGCATCTGCCTGTTGCACCTGCGCAATCGCCGCCAGAAGATCTTTTCTGAAAGCACCGCGGTCACGTTCCTGCCGCTGGACGCCGTGACCATCCGCCGCTATCTCACCCGGGTCAACCCTCTCGACAAAGCCGGGGCCTATGCCATCCAGGAACAGGGCGATCTGATTATCGAGAAGATCGACGGCTCCTACACCAACGTGGTCGGGCTGCCGGTTGAGCGGCTCAAAGCCGAATTGGAAGCCTGGGCGGGGGAAGCGCGGCGGGCGGCGTGAGAGTGTTAGGACGTTAAAACGTTGAAGCGTTAGAACGTTAAAACGTGGAACGGCAGGGGGGTTGGCGCAGGACGAAACTCCGACCCTTACGTTTTACGTTTTACGCCTCACGCATCAAAGCAAATGTTCCAAGCCGTTTTGGCGGGCGCAGAGTTCCATTTTGGCTACGAGTCCCTTTAGCTGCTCCTCGCGCCGATTTAGCCATCCGGGCAGGAATTGCGTCAGACTCTCCCGAATCCTGATTTGCTCCATCTCCTCGAACACGGGGTTCTTGCCGCAGGTCCGCTCATAAGCTGGCCATTCCTCAAGGCGGGCCCGGACAGCGGCCAGTTCCCGCTGGACCTGGTCGAGGCACTCCTTGCCGCGTTTGATTTCGGAGCGCAGCAGATCGCGGCGCTCGAGCCAGGCGTCCCATTGCTCCTGCAACTCCAGGGCGGCCCGGCACTTGTCCTCCGCTTGCCCGAATGCGCCACCCGGCTGTGCCAGCGCCTGGCGGACCTCCCGCAAGGGCGCGACCAGGTTGGAGGGGTCAAGATCTCTCAACAGGCATTCCACCTCGATTTCGGCCGGCCTCTTGCCCGAGTCCCGGCGATTGCGTTCGAGCTCTTCCCATGTCCATGTCTCCTGTTCCATTCTTGCGCTCATAACGTAGTTTTACCACATGGACCGTCCCTGAGTATGGGCTGATTACCCTATGGGGTCCCCTCGACACCCTATGGGCGCTCGACAATGCGTTTGTAGGCCAAAATACCGTCCACGATGGCCAGGGCAATCTGGCGGCGATACGTGGGGTCAAAGATTTTGCGGCCCTCGAGGGGGTGGGACATGTAGCCGGCCTCGATGAGGGCCGAAGGCATGGTGGCGTCGCGCAGGACCCAATAGCGAGCGCGGCGCGCGGCGCGATCTTCCGCCTGCGTCCCGTGTGCAATCGCCTTCTGGAGCTGGTAGGCCAGGACGAGGTTTTTTTCGTTGTTCTGGTTGCCGGGGAACCAGCCGGCGCCCGCGCCTTCGCCGTGCGCATTGCTGGAGGGGGCTCCCACGGGAGTCATGCAATAGACCTCGGCGCCCTGGACGGAGACGGCTGAGGCCGCGGCAGAGTTGAAGTGCAGGCTGATGAACAGGTCGGCCTTGCGCCGGTTAGCGACCACGGGGCGGTCGGGCAGTTCGACATAGGCGTCACGGGTTCGGGTGAGACTGACCTTGAATCCGGCCCGAAGCAGTTGGTTGCGGAGTTCCTGGGCGAGCAGCAGCGTATACTGTTTCTCGTCATGGCTGCCTACCTGGAACCCCGGGTCCTTGCCGCCATGGCCGGGATCAAGACAAATGGTTTTGATTCTCTCGCCAGGGCGGTTTTTTGGCGGGGACAAGAGCGGGTGGAACGTGGACTGAGCATCCAGGAGAGCCAGGAAGACGCCGTCGGGGCGTTTGCAGACGGGAAACAAGAGCCTGACGCCAACGCCGTTGATTTCGGCTTCCGCCGAATCGACGGTCAGGGTGATGCGGGAGGAATCATTGGCAAGCTGGAGGGATTCGTCGCGCTTGAGCCAGTGGGCGGCAAAGCCGTTGGCAATGGCCCAGTCGGATACGGAGATATAGTCGTGGCCGCAGATGCGCGCCACGGCGAGGCGGCGCGGGACTGGCGTGACCGCCAGGGCCGGGCTGAGCGCCAACAGAGCCAGGAGCAAGGAAACGACTGCCGATTTCACGCCCGCGCAATCTGGCGATTCCCAAGGGCAAACTCAAGGCAAAGATGCAGGCGGGTTTGGAGTTGCGCCGAGGGACGGGATGAAATAGGTTTGCGCGCCGAGCATCTTTGATAGAGCATTTTATGGGAAACACCGCTGAATTACTGCTGGATGGGAAGAGCTTCAAACTTCCCATTGTTGAAGGAACCGAAAAAGAACGGTCGATCGACATCTCCGCGTTGCGCAACGAAACCGGGTTTATCACCCTCGACGACGGGTATGGCAACACCGGCTCCTGCGAGAGCAAGGTGACTTTCATTGACGGAGAGAAAGGGATACTCCGGTATCGGGGGATACCGATCGAGGAATTGGCCGAACGATCGACCTTCATCGAGGTGGCGCATCTGATCATCATGGGCCGTCTGCCCAACAGCACCGAGCTGCGGTGTTTCTCCAATCTGTTGACGGACAACGAGTTGCTCAACGAGGGCATGAAGCACCACTTCGAAGGGTTCCCGGCGCATGCCCATCCTATGGCCATCCTCTCCTCGATGATCAACGCGTCAAGCTGTTTCTATCCCGAGCTGCTCGACAAGGAAGGAGCTTCGCGGGAGCGTTTCGAGGTTGGCGCCGCCCGCCTCCTGTCGCAGGTGCGAACCATTGCCGCCTTCGCCTACCGCAAGTCCCGCGGCCTGCCTATTATTTACCCCAAGCCGGAGCTTAAGTACACCGCCAACTTCCTGCACATGCTGTTCTCGCTGCCCTATCAGGACTACGAACTCAAGCCGGAGGCGGTCAAGGCGCTGGACCTGATCTTTCTGCTGCACGCGGACCACGAACAAAACTGCTCGACGGCCACGGTCCGGATGGTGGCTTCGAGCCAGGCCAATTTGTTCGCCAGCGCGGCCGCGGGAGTCTGCGCCCTTTGGGGGCCGCTGCATGGCGGGGCTAACCAGGCCGTGCTCGAGATGCTCGAGGCCATCCACAAGTCCGGCGACGACGGCTCAAAGTTCATCGCTGCGGCGAAGGACAAAAACAGCGGCAAGCGGCTGATGGGCTTCGGCCACCGGGTCTATAAGAACTACGACCCGCGCGCGAAGATCATCAAGCGGGTTTGCGACGATCTGCTGGCCAAGCTCCATATCTCCGACCCCTTGCTGGACATTGCCAAGCGCCTGGAGGAGTCGGCGCTGCGTGATTCCTATTTTGTCGAGCGCAAGCTTTATCCCAACGTTGATTTTTACAGCGGCATCATCATGCGGGCCATCGGCATTCCGCTGGAAATGTTTACCGTCATTTTCGCCATCGGACGCATGCCGGGCTGGATTGCCAATTACCGCGAGGTCATGGAAAGCCCGACGCGCATCTACCGCCCACGCCAGATCTACACCGGCCCCACGCTCAACCATTACGTTCCGATTAAAGAACGGAAGTGAACATCCACGAATACCAGGCGCGCCAATTGCTGGCCCAATATGGCGTTGCCATGCCGGCAGGGGACGTCTGCGACACGCCGGAACAGGCCCGGCAGCTCGCCAATCAACTGCTGGCGGGCGGCGAAAATCTCCTCGCGGTCAAATCTCAGATTCAGGCCGGGGGCCGCGGCAAGGGGACCTTCAAGAGCGGCTTTCAGGGAGGGGTCAAGGTCTGCCGGACCGCCGATGAAGTCTTTGTCAACGCCAAAGCGATGCTCGGCAACGTGCTGGTCACCAAACAGACCGGCCCCGAAGGCCGCCAGGTAAACCGGGTGCTGGTGGTCGGTGCGCCCAGCATCCAGAAGGAATTCTACGCCGCTGTGCTGCTGGACCGCTCGACTTCGCGTCCAGTGCTGATGGCCAGCGCGGCCGGCGGGGTCGACATCGAGGAAGTCGCGGCACGGACCCCGGAGAGAATCATCAAGGAATCCATCGATCCCGCGCTGGGCCTGATGCCCTACCAGGCCCGCAAAGTGGCCTCCCGGCTCGAGCTGCGAGGGGATCTGATCGGCCAGGCCGCCAAATTGTTGCAGGGCCTCTACCGGACCTGGTGGGAATGCGACGCGTCGCTCGTGGAGATCAACCCGCTTTGCCTGATCCTGACCCGCGAGCATAAACTGGCGCTGCTGGCAGTGGATGCCAAAGTCTCGCTGGATGATAACGCCCTCTACCGCCATCCCGCCATCCAAGGGATGCGCGACCTGGCGGAGGAAGCGGCTCTGGAGATCGAAGCCAGCAAGTACAGCCTGAACTACATCAAGCTGGACGGCAACATTGCCTGCCTGGTCAACGGCGCCGGCCTGGCCATGGCGACCATGGACATCATTCAGCATTTCGGCGGCCGTCCCGCAAACTTTCTTGATGTCGGTGGCGGCGCCACCAAGGAGCAGGTTGCCGCCGCCTTCCGAATCATCCTCCAGGATCCTAACGTGAAGGCTATCCTGGTGAATATCTTCGGCGGCATCATGGATTGCGACGTGATTGCCACCGGCATCGTCGCCGCCGTCAAGGAGACCGGGCTGAAGCTGCCCCTGGTCGTGCGGCTCGAAGGCAACAACGTCGAATCCGGCAATCTGACGCTGGCCCAATCGGGGCTGACTATCGTTCGGGGCGACTCCATGGCCGATGCCGCGCTAAAGGTGGTCGGGTCCATCGGTTCCCCTTGATCCCACGCCTGCCATGTCCATTCTTGTTACCCCACAAACTCGAGTCCTGGTCCAAGGCATCACCGGCGCTTTCGGCGCCCGGCACGCTCAACTGAGCCTGGCTTACGGCACCCAAATCGTCGCCGGCGTTACGCCCGGCAAGGGCGGCCAACTCTTTGACAACAAGGTTCCCATCTTTGACACCGTCGCCGAGGCTGTGAAGCAGACCGGCGCAACCGCGTCCGCGATTTTCGTCCCGCCCGCTTTTGCCGCCGATGCCATCTTCGAAGGCGTCGATGCCGGGCTGGAGTTGGTCGTCTGCATCACTGAGGGCATTCCCGTCAATGACATGGTCAAAGTCCGGCGCGTGCTGGAAGACCAGCGCACGCGCCTCATCGGCCCCAATTGCCCGGGCATCGTGACCCCGGGGGAGGGCCGGGATTCCCACGGCGGCTGCCGCATCGGCATCTCGCCCGGGTATATCCATAAGAAAGGCCATATCGGCGTCGTGTCGCGCAGCGGCACTCTCACTTACGAGGCTGTCTGGCAGCTTACCTGCCGCGGCGTCGGCCAATCCACCTGCATCGGCATCGGCGGCGACCCGGTGAACGGGACCTCCCACCTGGACGCGATCAAGCTGTTCGACGCGGACCCGGAGACCCATGGCATCATCATGATTGGGGAGATTGGCGGGGCGGCTGAAGAGGAAGCGGCGGAGTGGATCCGATCGCACTGCCGGAAACCGGTCGCCGGGTTTATCGCCGGGGCCACGGCCCCCCCGGGACGGCGCATGGGCCACGCGGGAGCGATTGTCAGCGGCGGCAAAGGGACCGCGGCGGCGAAAATCGCCGCTTTCAAGGAAGCCGGTATTGCCGTCGCTCCGACTCCCTCGGAAATGGCGGAGACATTGCTCAAGATGATGTGAGGGGTGAAACGTGAAACGTAAAACGTGAAGCGTAAAGCGTGAATGGGAGCGCGACCACCCGCGTCTCATGTTTTACGCCTTATTCCCCAACCCATGGTCCTAACCCTAATCGATCTCATCACCAATATCGCCGCCGTGCTCCTCTGGTTCAACTGGCGGCTGTTGCGGTTTGATCCGCTGGTTCGGACTTCGGCGCTCTCCCTGGCCGGAACGCTCAAAAGACCGGAGCCGAGGCGGCTTAAAGGATGGGCGTTCCTGCTGGGCCTGACGATGCTGCTGTTGCTGCGGGCGGGCTTTTACTGGCAGGTCGGCTCAGGAGCCAACTGGGTGCCCCGGCTCAACCTGGTGTTCGTGGCGCTCGTATTCCGCTGCGACCAGTACCATCTCAACCATGTGTTGATTTACTCGCTGCTCAGTTTCAGCCGGGCGCTGCTTGTGGTTTACTTCTGGATGATGGCCCTGGTGGTCATCAATCGCGGCACGACCGATCCGGATCCGATTCTGAAGTTGCTCAGATTGCATTTAGGCCGGGTGGCCCGCTGGTCTGTGCCGGTCCAAGCGTTGCTGCCGTTCTTGACGGGAGTCGGCCTTTGGCTTGCCTTGCAGCCATGGCTGGTCCGCTCCGGAGTTGCGAACCGGCCCGGGTCCTGGCAACACCGGCTCGAGCAAGCGCTGCTCATTGGTGCCGGCCTCTATGCCTGTCTCAAGTATCTTATCCCTCTCTTCCTGTTGCTCTATCTCATTGTCAGTTACATCTATTTTGGCAACAGCCCGCTCTGGGATTTTGTGGTCGCCACCGGGCGGAATCTGGCTGCACCCTTCCGGCGGCTACCGCTTCAGTTGGGAAAGTACGACCTGGCTCCCGCGCTGGCGCTGCTGCTCTTTGTGCTCCTCTTCTATTGGCCGCTGCCCGCTCTGGCGCAGTACGAACTGGCCAGGCGCGGAACGATTCTTTGGCCGCAGTAAGTACTCCGTAAACCAAGTAACCTTGGCAACTCCTGCCAACACGCAAGCGCCACCAGGCTTCGTTCGCCGAGTAACAAGTCGGCGCTCCCTAGTCACGCAGTGCTATTCGGCGCGAAACCCATCAACCAAGCGAGCGCAGCGAGCCTGAAACCAGAGTCCTGAAGGGACGAAATATTTTAGCCTGGGGCAAGGCCGGAGGCCGCCGCCCCAGGTACGGCGCCCAAAAACAACTCTCTCTCTTTTTTTTCCATCCGGTTTGGTGCGCCCCGCCTCCTGCGCGCCAAACCGGATGGAAAAAAGAGAGGCCGGCCTCAAAAGACTTCGTCGACGGGTTCAACCCATATATTCTTGTCCGTCTTGACTTTTTGGCTGGGTTCGTCCAAACCCGCGGCGTCATGCCGCGCAAGATGCGAGTCCAACAAGGCCAGAACCGCGCGGGTTCCTTGTCCTCATGCCTACCCCTGGAGCGTTATGATGGCGAGGAACAACTCATCGCTTTCGTTGTTTACGATGTTCGTGAACTATTTCCTCCGCCTGGGTGATTATTTTACCCAGGTCCGCGTCGAGAGCCTCGGCGAGCCTTAGCATTGTATCCAGACTGGGACTGCGCAAATCCCGTTCCACGAGGCTGATGATTGAGTGTGATAGGCCAGCGCGTTGGGCGAGCACGTTCATCGACAATCCACGTTTCTTGCGCTCCTCACGCAGAAGCTTGGTGACGTTGGCAGCAACGGCTTCGGACAGGCTTTCTTTCGGCACGCCCCAGTGATACCGAAAAAGGGGGTTGACAAGCATTGTGACAATTGTCACAATACCCAGGTTCCTGGATTCGCCTCTTGGTCAATGCGAGGCGCCAGCGTGGAAACTTGGATGGACAGGTTAAACAAAAGAAGAGAAAAGCAGACTTGTCGGCGTCTCTCCACACCGCTAAACGGATGATTCCTCACTTCGTCATTGCTTTTTTTCGGAGGATTCGGCAACCATCGGCACGTTGGAAGTGAAAACAGCTAAAGAGATTGAAAGCATGACAGAGCGGAATGTGAAGCGACATTCTCTCCGCCCAACAACAAAAATCAGGAGGTCACATGGAACGACAACCCAACCTCACTATCCGCGAATACGCTGCCTCTGTGATCCGAGCCTGCTCGATAATCGCCAGCGCCCTGTTCGCGGCAAGCGTTGCCGCGGCGCCAAGGCAGCCGGTAATCCCCATACCTGAAATCGCTCCGCTGCTATGGCATGAGAGCTTCGATGAACTCTACTCGTTTCAAGAAACTAATGACCTTGTGACGGCCTCAAACGGCTGGGAGTACTGCAGCTCGTGGAGCGGTTACGCGATCTTTTGTCTTTCCGATGGCAGCCAGGTGACGCCCTACGTTGTACCGGGTGTCGATTCGCGGGGCCAGACGAAGGTAGGGGCCAGTACTGGCGCACTTCGCTTGTGGCTTACGCCCTGCTGGCCCGCGACCGGGCCGGGAGCAAACGCCCGATTGCTCACCCTTTACGGCACGGCGGGGGACCAACCGGCGGAACTATGGACCCTCCAGGTGAGTCCCGATGCGTCATCCCTTTCGCTCGTTGCCCAAAGCGATTCAGGGCCGGTGCAGGTGTTGCAACTTCCCATTGCCTGGACAGGCCAGGCCCCTCATTGCGTTCTGCTCAACTACGGCCCGCAAGGCGTGGCCCTGTTCCTGGACAATCAGTTGGCGGCTCAAAGCTCCACCTTGCTGCCGGTGCCGACAGGCTCCTGGCAACTGGTTCTCGGCAGTTCCCTTGCCGGAACCGAAACCGCCCAGGCCGCCATTGACGAGGCATTTTCCTTCCGCCGCCCGCTGACGGCGTCCGAACTGAGCTTCTACTACAACGCGATAGTCGGCTTTGCGAACCTTGGACCGCTATCCGATGCGGCTCTCGCCGCCAGACTCCAGGCCAAAGCGGCGCAAGTGGCGGCCGCCCGTCAGGCGGCAACCGATATGGCGCTCAACAGGCCCATGGTCATGCGCGCCAACTCCCGTGTCAGCTCCATGCAGACGTTCTCCATCCAAGGGCTGCCGTTGGTCACTAACGTACCTACATGCGGGACCTTCTGGAGTTTGCAGCGCCCGGAATGCCAGCCTACGCCGTGCGATCCGTTTGGCGACACAGTCCCCGTGTACCAAGAGCCTGACGGATCTTACCTGATCAACGATCTCGCGGTTGACTATGCCGCCATGGATCAAGCCAGAACCTTCCCGCCACTGGACTCCAGCACCATTCCGACAAACGGGCTATATCTCGAGATTACGAGCATCGGCAGTTCTTCCATGGGCCTTCTTGTTTGGGGGACCAGCCCCGGAGTGGCGTACACTTTGGAAAACGCAACCGCCCTTGCTCCCAGTAATACCGCCTGGGCCGCTCAGCAGTCCTTCACGGGCGCGACCAACACCAACGCGACCCCCTTACAAGTGTCTCTAAGTGGGAGTTCGGCCATTTTTCTCCGAGCCCTCACCGGAACGGTGACAAACCAGGGATACCCGCCGGGCACGCTCTGGATCGAGCCGGTGTCCGCCGCCAACGGTGTAGTCAGCATCAACGTGCATGGAACATCCGCGGATACTCTTTTCGATATTTTGAGCGCGACGAACCTTGCTGAGCCCGTCGCCTGGAATTCGGAAGTGCCGCAATTCCCCGGTGCGGCGGGGCAGGATTGGACGCCGGTTCCGATAAACATGAGCAATCAGCCCGCTCTTTTTCTGCTGGCCAGGTCGTGGGTCAGCGGCGACGGCAGCGGCATTCCGACGTGGTGGGAAGATAAATACATGCCCAGCGGCGCAAATCCCTACACCCTATGCCCTTGCGGCGATGGCTGGACCTATCTCCAATGCTATCAGAACGGCTGGAATCCCTCGAATTGGTGCACACCTCCAGCACCCCAAGGCGTAACCGTCAGCTACAATTACATTACCGGCGCGGTAAACGTGAACTGGCAGCCTTCGCCCGGCCCTGTGACTGGCTACACGGTGCAGAGGTCAGTTTATCCGGATGATTGGAACCCCACCAGCTTCGCTGTTTCCGCAAACGCGCGCAGTTTCCAGGACACCATTCCAGAGGTGCCCTCTGACCTCCGAGATTGTGGACCGTCGGTTTCTCAGAATTACTGGGTGATAGCCCACTACACAAATGGTGATTCCCCCAGGAGTGCGGGGGTCCCGTTGGAACCCAGTCCGACCTTTTCGTACGCCCTTGTCGCCAGCAACGGCACGGCGTATCTCCAAGTTTCGGGCCTGTCCCCCAACACGGCGGCCCTCCGGTTCAGCGAAAGTGACTGGTCGACTGCCTCCATAGTTACCAACTGGATTGTTCCGGTGTCGGCCTCGATAGAGGGCCTCTATCAAATACCATCGAGCGCCACACCTCAGGACATTTACGGATACGACGATTACTATTGGTGGGTGCAGGCGGTAGCTGTCGGCAATGGGCTCAGCGCCGCATCGTTGCTATCGGATTCCTGGGAACAAGGCGACATCGCGTTTGGAAACGCAAACGCCGCGTGGATGTCAACACCCTTCTTCAACGGGCAGCAACAAATCAAGCAAAACGTGGATTTCCTTCTGAGGGTCCCCCGCACGGGGCCGTTCTATGTGTTGGGAACGGGGCGCCCCCCCTGGCTCGGCTGTTCCTACCCCGATGTCTACTGGCCTGCCAGTTACGTGTTCTCAGGGCTCTACGCGGTAAGGGATGATTGCAACCAGTCGGATGAGGCCATCCTCAACCCGTTTGAGCCATTTGCGGAGAACTATCTTTTCCGCAACTTTGTTATTTCGTCCAATGACATAGATCCGGCCGACCTCAGCGTAAATACCGGTGTGACGGGCACCTTGATGTATGGTTCTTATGGGGAGGCCAATCTTGTATGGCCGCCAAAATACCAGTGTCCGATGCCAACTAACGCCGATCCCATCCCTGCGCCGGTCGGTTTTACGCATTGGACTGCTGGAGACTGGCCTTTTAGTGCGGGACCGTATGGCGTCACTTCGGATTCCACCAACTTTTACCTGGACAATGCGGCTTACAACTACTTCGGCCTCCAATATGAGAAGGTCCTCCTCGCCTACAATCCGTGGCTGGTCGCCCCGATCCCCGGCGACCCCAACGACCCGGGCGACTACCCGCCCATCCCAGGCGTCCCAGACACCAACGATGTCGATTTTGCCGAACTTGATTGGAACACCAGCATTCCTATTGTCTCGGGACCGGCCTTTCCGCAAACGGTGGCTCCGCAACTGCAAACCGTAGGCTACTATTTTGCGCGCCCTTCTACCGTTGCGCCCCCCTATACCGACCCCCTGCCGGGGAACAGCACGTTCTCGCCGACGAACACGACACCCAGTCCGATGATTATCCCCTTCGGACAAAGCTTCCAACTCGCTGGCTACGCCAAGCAGCAGTTGCTCAATGGTTATCCGAACATCTATGCCTACGTAGGCCAGTACTTCAGCAACGCTTACACGATTGACGCTACTGGCTCGGCCACGACAACCACGACAGGCTTCCTCTCCCCCTACGGAACGTTCTTCCCAACGATGCCCGGTCCGGCGGCGCTGGTCACCATGCCGGACATTGACTCGGGAGCACAAGGCACTAACGTAGTCTATGTGATCAAGCTCGCGCTCGATGTGAACCACGATGGCACCATGGACTTGAGCTTCGGCGGGCCGGACAACACTTCGGCAGCGAGCCCATACGTCCTTTGGTGCAACAACAACTTTGATCGCTGGGATAATGACTATCCTTTTAATTACCCTGAACAGGACGATCAACTAAGCGCCGGCTGTCCTTATACACCGTTGACACCGACCCCGGATTGCAACTACTCGAATGCGTGCGGCCAGCGGGTCATCCCATGCACCCGGGACCTTGAGGATTACGCTCGCCTCTGGGTTTGCGGCCTGACCACGAACTGTCTTACCAACCTGCCAATAGGCAGTTCGGTGTGGTTAAGTTGGGGCGATGTGGGCTACCCCAACCCGAGCAATCCGACCATCGATTTGTTTCTGGCCGCCGACCCCGATGGCGGCATCGGCTACCTGACAAACGAGACTACGGCAACCCTGCAAACCAACATCGCGCAGTGTCCATATGCCGGACGGGTTGCGCCGGGCTGCAGCATTCAACTCAACTCGCTAATGAATCAACTGCCCAGCACGCATTTCATCTGGTGCGGCGTGAGCAATGGCGTTGGCGGGCTGACGCTGACGATCTCGGACGCCAACGGCAACGTGCTGGCGCAAACCACGGCCTACATCCAGATCCAGGACATCAAGCAGATGTATGAGCGGTGGACTGTGGGAGACGAGCCGAGCGTGCCGCCGACCAACACACCCTACCTTGTCAAAGCGAATCTCGCCCCGGGAGAGCTGCCTTTCCAATATGCGCTGCCGGCGACCACGAATACGCCTTACATCGTTTTGGTCCATGGGTATAACATGCAACCCTGGGAGAAGGACCGCTTTGCTGAAACCGCTTTCAAGCGGCTCTACTGGCAGGGCTACCAGGGCCGCTTTGGCACGTGTTATTGGCCGACGGCGCAGAAGGCGCTGGAATTTGGTTCAAGCGAGATACAGGGATGGGATTCGGCGCAGGGATTGCTCAACAGGCTGACCGCCTTGAATAGCAATTATCCAGGGCAGGTTTATCTGCTGGCGCATAGCCTGGGCAACGTGGTTGCCGGCGAGGCTTTGCGGTTGGCCGGCGCAAACCAGGTCGTCAACACTTACGTCTCGATGCAAGGCGCTGTGTCGGCGCACGCCTACGACCCAACCACCCCGAGATACAACCTCTGGCTCGATTCGGGCACGCCCGACTGCTATGCTTTCTACTGGACAGCGGGAGCGCCCTGCTACTTCAATCCTTCGGCGGGCGCAGGAAGATATGTTAATTTCTTCAACACAAACGACTGGGCGCTTAGAGTGGCGTGGCTGAAGTTTCAGAACCTGAAACCGGACATCGACCACTCCTACGAGTTCTACCCGCCAAGCTCCTATTACAAGGACTACGGCTCTACCGCCCTCTATTTCCCAAGCAACACCTATGAGATATTTGATAAGATCATCCAATCCCGCAGCTACGCCCTGGGCATGCAGCCAAATGTGGGAGGCAAATTTACCGTCGTTCGACAAGTGGAGCTAGACGTTCCTCCATACAGCTTCAGCACCCAGCACGTATACCACAGCGGCGAATTTCGCTCCGATAATGCGCAACGCTGGCAATTTTGGAGTCAAGTGCTTGCTCAAACTGGTTTGAAGTAAATGAGAACTCGACTGGCAATTTCCGTCCTCATTCTGGCTACGATCGTGATAGCGATCTTCATTTTCAGGCAGGGGCCAATCCACCCTCTGGCCAGCCCAGAAGCCGTTCCGCAAGCAAGCGAGCGCGTGGCGCAACCTGCCCGCAACGCGAACGCTGCGAGCAATCGCGTCTCTGATGGAGGGTCGGCGTCAGCGATGACCACCCGGTCACTGGCTACGGGCGGCTCATTGCCGCCCCCGACCAACGGCGCGCAATCACCGGCCTGGCTCGATGCATTTATCGACTCGCATAACGTCCCCGTTGATTTCTACGGGCTGGTTGTTGACCAGGACAGCAACGCCTTGCCCGGTGTGGCCCTTAAGGTGGCGGTCGAACAATGGACTCTGCCAAGTCCAGCGAGCCTCGAGGGCGGGACGAGGGAAGTTCACCTTGAACGCGTGACGGGAGCGGATGGACGTTTTGAGATCAACGGCGTAAGGGGGGACACGTTCGACTTGGAATCTATGGTGAAGGAGGGTTATGAAGCAGAGCCAATACATCGCGGCTTTGGTCCTACCGGCGGCGGCTACGTCAATCCTGTCGTTTTCAAAATGTGGAGCACCAATATCCACGAACGGTTGATTAGCAGCGAAAGGTCGTTCCACATTGTGCCCGACGGCAGACCGTACGTCATCGATTTCACCAAAGGCACCATCGCCGAGTCCGGCACGGGTGACTTAAGAGTTTGGGTGAGGCGGCCAGAGCAGATCGTCTATGGCCAGCGATATGACTGGTCCTGTGAACTTGATGCAATAAACGGTTGGCAGTTCTTGCGAGCCGACGCGTCCGACCCTATGTATGAAGCACCCATGGAAGGATATACCGCTTCTCCCTTCACCTACGAGGAGTCGGCGACGGCCAACGGCTGGGGAGACACCACCGGCACACAGAAGTTTTACCTCAAACTGAGCAGTGGCCAGGAATACGGCCGAATCTCTATTGAGCTGGAGGCTTACCATAACAGCCAGATCCCCGGTCTGGTTCGCCTCTCTTACGCCATCAATCCATCCGGCTCGCGTGTCTTGCGTTAGCCGCCGAACATCGACGGGTTCAAACCATATATTTTTGTCCGTCTTGACTTTTTGGCTGGGTTCGTCCAAACCCGCGGCGTCATGCCGTCCAACAAGGCCAGAACCGCGCGGGTTCATTTGGGAGCCTACGACACCGCAACCCCGCGCGGGTTGCACCGGGCCATGAAGGAGGGGTTCGCATCATCCGACAGTGCGCAAGCAACGATCGGGAAATGAATGAGAAACGCAGAAATATATGGTCTGACCCCATGCATGACAACGTGATTGGCGAAGGCATGGATCACTGCTGGTATAACGCAGGGACTTCCTGGTGCCCGGGGGGGTTACATGGGTCATTCCCGCCCTGTGGAAGGTGGGGGACGCGGGCGAGCCCCATACCAATTCGTTTAAATGGTCAGATCAGAGCTTCACGATCGACGGCGACGGCACCATGACCGTTTCCAAATTTGGCTGCACAACTAAACGCACCATACATAACTTTATCACCGTTACGACGGATCACTAGAGAGCGACCCCTATGCGAACTCCAAAAACGCATCCTATCATCCTAATCCCACTGCTCCTGTGCGCCCTTCCCCTGTGTGGTGGACCCCGTCCTTTGGACAGGAAAACGCAGAAATTAAGTTAGGTTTTCAGGCTCTGCTAGATTAGTTGTGTTTGTTTTCACTGTTCTGCGTTTTCGCTACTAAACCACTCCGAGG